>ERZ1048872.293-NODE-293-length-59122-cov-7.448626_pt1 | contig 59122 bp, 45 predicted proteins | sample MGYA00383100_ERZ1048872 | MGnify/ENA primary metagenome ERZ1048872 (study PRJEB29581, sample SAMEA5548370) | metagenome | biome: marine; feature: coastal; material: water | depth 50 m | study: Short-term variability in the microbial, nano- and picoplankton...
TATCTGGGAATTCCCAATCAAATGAGATGTCTGGATTAAACAATTCTCCTTTAAGTTTTAACAACACATTCATTTTTATTTGTGTATTGTAAGCCGCTTCGTTGCCATCAACCAACCCTATCATTAAATCTAGCGGGTTTGCTCTGTTTCGCGCTACTGCAGCGGCAAGATCAATCTTTGCGTTGTATGGATCCCCGTTCCAGACCACCTGGCCACCTGGCCTAATATCAAACTTCTCACTCACTAAGGTTGGTGATGAAAAAGGATAAATCCCTTTAGTAATTTCAAAAACCCCGTACATAAACAAATCTTCTCCTGAAGCATATTGAATTTTGACATTGCCAAATCCACTTCCTGAAATTTTATCGTCTAATACTTCATCAAACAGTAAAACGAATTCAGCCTCTTCCGTTAAATCTATTTCTAACTGCATGCTGATTTTTTGATCGCTTTCAATTTCTTGCTCCGCCGTAATTTCTGAGGAATCATCCTCGTGCTTCTTAAAGGTTATGTAATCCTCATAGGCGTTATCCGAATCATCGTAAATAGGAATGGTCAGTTTTGAACCTCGATTCGTTTTTGCTTTAATATTAATCACTAAGTCTTCCACTGGTCCCTTAAACTCTGCCGTTCCAGTGGCAAATCCTGTCCCATAAAAAATCTCATTCTGGGCTTTAGTGGTATTCAACACCATGATATTATTTGCTTCTGTTACCGCAACATTCATCACCATATCAGCGAAAAAATCGTGTTTGATTTGTCCGCGCACTTTTGCCGTATTGCCAATTTCATCACGAATGACCAACCCTCTAAAATCTATTGACGTATTTGACAATCCAATTTTATCATCAACAAAATATCGGGTATTCAAGTAGTCAACAACAATATTGACGTCTTGCGTTTCAACCACACCTTTAAATTGAGGATCTTCAAACGTCCCTAACAACCGTATGTTCCCAGATGCGGTTCCATTAAAATCAGAAGCAAGGTCTTTAAACAGAGGTTCAAGCGGTTTGATTGCTGCATCATTGGCTGTTACAATCATATCTAGTCGGCCGTCTTCTTTTGACAAATCTAATGTCCCTTTTGCACTAACATCTTTCAGCAGCCCTTCTTTAACCGTTGCTTCAACGTGCATTTTCAATGGGTTCTCTTTTGAACTTGTTTTTATATCAAAATTACCCAGCGTATCTCCGTTAACGGCAAGATTTTCAATTTCGATATTACCCTGAATAACAGGTCTGCTCATTGCTTGATAAACACTTATGGAATCGTCCGATACGCCTCCAAGTTGCAGATTCATCTGTTTCAACAACGGATTAAAATTGCTTAAATCAAGACGTTTTGTATTGATAACAACATGATGATTGGGTTTGTCGTCAATAATTCCATTGACATACAGTTTCTGGTCTCCATGCGTTAAAGACAAGTTGGTTAGATGAAGTCCATTCTGCGAATACATGGCGTGGTTATCGTTATTAAATCGCCAAGGCTTCTGATCCAAATACAGTTTCGACTCTTCCAATTGAAGCATGATGGTATCGTTCTGAAAGGTCAAATTTCCAAACGATCGCAACGCAAGCACATCCGATGTATCCGCAAAGTCTAATAAGAATTCAAGGTAATTCGGCAAAATACTCATATTCAATACGAGGTTATCGGTTACCGTGTCTGCTCCATTTTGAAGTAACGTCTGTACATCAGAACTTAAGTTTAACAATTGGTGTGGGCGTTTGCGTACTACCAAATCATTTCCCACCAATCGATATGTATCATATTCTAAATAATCAAAGAGGGCCCTCGACTCTAAACTCTCTTCAATGGTATTGTAACTAATGGTCAACTTCCCGTTTCCTAATTTCATTGGGTACGGCGTCCAATAGTCTATCAACTCATTGGCTTTAATCTGAAATGCCCCGTTCGCTATAATTTTATCTTTTAACTCCACCGAATCATAAAAATCGGGGAATAAGGTGTGTAAGAAATCGTTGTAGACCACGTCAATGTTCTTCAAACTAAACACGCCTGACACTTCACCATTCAGGTAATCTGAAACCACCTTCAAACTCCTAGAAGAAGGACCTATTGCACTTTGCACTTCGAAGGTTTTTAGATGCAATTCTTGATTATCGCGATGCACGTGGATGTTCTGCAGATTGGCATATCCTTGCAAATTATCGGCATCATTGCCACGCAACTGAATATCCATCTGCGCTGCAATCTTCGTATCAATGGTATCCAACCCAAGCGCTTTTAAGTCTATGTTTCCAATATCGGCGGTAAAATCAAAACGTGGGAGTGCACTTTTAAAATCAATTTTACCATTAAACACAAAATCCAATTTCTCATCATTCAGCCATGCTTTTCCATCAAACTTCTGATCCGTGTATAGTCCATTTGCTTTAATATCAGATATGCGTTTCCCATTATACTCCACAAAACTAATTTGACTTTTAAAACGCGTTTTGAGGTTATCAAAGGTGAGGCCATAGCCTTCTTCTAAATCAAAATTAAAGCTTGTTAAACCTAGCTGTTCGTCTCCCAAAAATGCACCAACGTCGAAATTGGACGCCTTTAGATTGCCTGAATATCGTGCAGCATCGTCCTGCAATAGCTTAAAGTTAATGCGGGAGTCAAGCTTCCCTAAACTTGACATTAGAGTGCCATCGGCAGCAAAATCTGAGTAAAAACCCGTTAAATGGCCAGCGAAACTAAATTCATTAAACCGCTTCACTTTTTCTTGCAAGTCAAGTTTTAGGATTTGCTCCACTTCGTTAGCCGTAGAGCTCAGTCCATTCAACTTCAGTTTGATAAATGAACTGCGCCAGTCAGGCAATCCTTTTAAATCTACGTTGCCTGTCAATCTAGTTTTGTTACCCAATCCAATATCAAAATTGTCCACTTTAAAATTTCTGATGGTTCCATCAGCCTCACCAGTTATGGTGGCAATGTTGTGTGCATAAGGCTTAAGGTTGAAAGAAAAATAAGTCAGGTCTTCTATATGTATCTCCGCTTTATTTAGTTGAGACTTGATGTTTACGTCGTCAATAAATCGTTTAAAATCCCTAAAGCTCGAATAGTCAAAGGCAATAAAATCTTGTACAGTGGATTTATTTGTTTTGAATTGCAGGTCGCTGTACTCCATTCCGCGAGAATGAATCTTCGCTTTACATACCATTCGCTTTACCGCTAGCCCGTGCTTCTCTACAGTTGACAACGACTTAATCTTAAAATCTAAGGAATCTCCTATTAAGTAGAAATCTTTGAACGATCCGTTAATTTGATTAAATGCAAAATCACTCTCATCAAACTTTCGGTCGGTTGGGGGTGCGTATCCTTCAAGTTTGTATCTGAACGAACCATCTTCCATGTTCAACGCCTTAAACAATATATTCCAAACTTTCCCAGTTGGTGTTTGCTTGCGACTCAAGTCCACTAAAAACTGGTAATTCATTTCTGTTTCGCCACGCCGTTGAATAAAATTCACTATCGGCCGTTTCAGTAGTACATCACCAAACTTTATTTGCTGTGTAGATCTACTAAACTGATGAACCTTGAACCGTACCTGTTCTATGAAGAACATCGAATCCGCTTGTTTATCTCGGACCAACACATCGTTTAACACTACTTGGCCATTCCAACTGATGTTTACCGATTTAATTTTCACCTCCGTTTCAATAGATTTTGAAACGGAATAACTAACCTCGTTCACTATGGCCGTTTGAATTGCTGGAATACTTACTAAAACAGACACAACAAGACCTAACAAGACGAGTATTATCAACGTCCGCAGTCCAAATTTTGCTATTTTTGAAAAAACCTTTTTCAACATTTCGAAATTAGTCAAACTCCCGTCAAATCGAGTATTAATCAACCCGTAGTGCCTGATAAAAAAGACATAATTATTCTTGCGATTGAATCGTCATGTGACGATACCGGAGCCTCTGTCATATATAATGGCAAAATCCAGTCCAATATTGTTGCGAGTCAACAAGTTCATGAACAATACGGCGGAGTCGTCCCTGAATTGGCCTCAAGAGCACACCAACAACATATACTTCCTGTTGTTGATACTGCGTTGAAGGAAGCAAATGTGCATGGCTCACAGCTGAATGCCATTGCATTTACACAAGGCCCAGGGTTGCTTGGTTCACTTATGGTAGGATCAAGTTTCGCAAAATCGATGGCGCTTGGACTCGGCATTCCAATTATTGGTATCAATCACTTGGACGCACACGTTTTGGCTCACTTTATTGACGCCGATGACGTTCATTTCCCATTCTTGTGTTTACTAGTAAGTGGTGGTCATACACAAATAGTTAAGGTGACCAGTCCTCAAAACATAGAAGTTTTAGGAAAAACCAGAGACGATGCTGCTGGAGAAGCATTTGACAAAACCGCTAAAATGCTTGGCTTACCCTATCCAGGAGGCCCAATACTTGACAAACTTGCGCAGGAAGGGGACCCGCATAAATTTAAATTCCCTGACTCTAGAGTTGATGCGCTTGACTTTAGTTTTTCAGGCTTAAAAACAGCAGTGAAGTACTTCATAAGAGATGCTTCAGAAGACAACCCAAATTTTGTGGAACAAAATTTGAATGATATCTGTGCATCTATTCAGCACACTATTGTGTCTTATTTGATGAGGAAATTGATTAAAGCTGTGAAGGAAACTGGGATAAACGAAATTGCCATTGCAGGTGGCGTTTCAGCCAATAGTCACTTGCGAAACGCTGTTAAAGCGAAAGCTACGGAGCTAGGATGGCAAGTACACATCCCAGCCTTAGAATACTGCACAGACAATGCGGCCATGATTGCGCAGGCTGCTCATTTCCAGTTTCAGGCAAACAACTTTGTAGGCCAAGATTCAATACCATATGCGCGATTAGGAAAATAAAATGAGAAAACTTTTAGGAACAATTGTCATACTTTGCTTCTCGATTCTTTCAATCGGACAAGTCCACGACACCACAATGTATCGCCAAAACAAGGTGAAATCTGTAAGCACTTGGGTGCATATGATTGCCTTTGAAAAATCTAACGACACGTGCTTAACTACGGTCAAAGAAATAAACCGGCAAGGAAGCCCGACATATGTTAAGATGGATTATCACTGTCAGGGTTGGGATGTGATAAATGAACTCAAATACACCTACGACGAAAACTACTTCATGAGTGGCTTAACGACCTTACAAAATGATCAGATCATTAGTCAGTTGGTTGTTACCGTCGATAGTTTTGGGCGTATCCTAACAGAAAAGAACAAGTTTTACGAACCGTTTACCGAAGTAGAAGTCAGGAATATGTACTTCGGTGAAGGTAAAGATGCTGACTCAATGTATGCCGCAGAAGTAAGTGGCACTGATACCACCTATTTTATGACCAAGTATACCTATGGAAACAGCAAGCTTCTCAAGTCTAATACAACAAACGCGACAACCAACAAACCTGTAAACATGCTTACCAACAGGTATGATCAAAAAGGGAGATTAATTCGTTCAGAATTCATATACTTTTTGGGTTATGACAATGACAACATAACAAAGTATGAATACAACGACAAAGATCAAATCATAAAAACGAAAAGTGAATTAACCGATTTGGTAGCCGAATTTTACTATACGAAAGACGGCTTACCTACAAAAACATTTTATTACAATAAATTTGGGGCGCTAGAACGCGAAGTGTGGTACAAATACACCTATTATGAATAGCATGACGGTTTTGTGGGTAGGATTGGGTGGTGGCTTAGGCGCAATATTTCGCTACGGACTATCGGTCTTGATTAATACGAAATCAGAAAACACCTTTCCTTGGTCCACATTAACTGTCAATTTACTAGGCTGTTTTTTAATCGGCATCTTATGGCAATACTTGAGTAAAAGCACCAACCTAAATGCCTTTTGGTTGATTGGTTTTTTAGGGGGATTTACCACATTTTCAAGTTTTGGATTAGACGGGCTAAAACTATTTAATGCGGGCGCATTTACCCAATTGATTACATATGTATTGATAAGTAATATAGTTGGCTTATTACTCGTTTTTATTGGGACTAAAGTAGCTGACTTAACATTGGCATAAAAACATGAAGAAACTCCTTTCCATCATATTGTTCGTATTCGTTGGCATCGCAGCTCAGGCTGAATATTTACTTATTCCGATGGATGATTCTCAAAAAGACCACCTCAAAGCATACGGAATCGCATATTCAGTTTTAGAATTTGACAAAGAAGTTGAATGGTTGCTAAATTATAAAGGTGGGGCTTTTATGACGGCATATTATGAAGATTTTGAGAAACTTTGCCTCTTACGAGGAGTTGGTTATAAAAAGATTTCGAACAGCCAAGCACAGACCATAAGAGACGAAATTGAAAACCCTGTGGTTAATGCTAGCATAGTCAAACTACTTACCGCTCCTAAAATAGCCGTATACACACCAACATCAGCACAACCTTGGGACGATGCTGTAACCATGGTGTTAGAATATGCCGAAATACCTTACGAGAAGGTATTTGACGACGAAGTACTCACCGGCGATTTGCCTCTATACGATTGGTTACACCTTCACCATGAAGACTTCACTGGCCAATATGGCAAGTTCTACGCACACTATAGAAATGCCCCTTGGTATAAAGCACAAGTAAAAGAAGCTGAAGAAATGGCTGCCAAACACGGTTATGAAAAAGTTTCGGAACTCAAACGTGCCGTTGCCAAAAAAATAAGAGACTTTACCCTTGGCGGTGGGTTCTTATTCGCGATGTGTTCTGCAACAGATAGTTACGACATAGCGTTAGCTGCAGATGACGTTGACATTTGCTCTGATATGTATGACGGTGACGCGGCAGACCCACAAGCACAATCTAAACTTGATTTTAGCAAGACGTTTGCCTTCGAAAAAATTCAATTAGAACGCAACCCGTATGTATACGAATATTCAAATATTGATGTTAATCCAGCGACCAGAAATGTGACTGAGGCCAACGATGTATTTGTCTTAAATGAATTCTCTGCGAAGTGGGATGTTGTTCCAACCATCCTAACTCAAAACCACGAAAAAGTGATAAAAGGGTTTATGGGTCAAACTACTGCGTTTAAAAAAGAAGTGGTAAAGAGTAGCACCATCATCATGGGTGAAAACAAGGCGCTTAACGAGGTGCGCTATTTACATGGAACTATGGGCAAAGGAACTTGGACATTTTATGGTGGGCACGATCCAGAGGATTATAGACACTTGGTTGATGAGCCACCAACCGACCTTTCTTTGCATCCAAATTCTCCGGGTTACCGTTTAATATTAAACAATTTATTGTTTCCTTCGGCTAAGAAAGAAAAGCAGAAAACGTAAGAATTATTAGTTTTTAATTCTTACTGTTTAATTGAATAGTGAGAATCGATAATCCTAATCATCAATCTTCACAAACTTGGTCACATACACTTCATTGTCAATTGTAAAAACCACTGAATAAATTCCACTTGAAAGATTTGAGCAATCAACGTAGTTCTCATCTGTCATAAAATTCGACACTTCGCTTCCAATCGAATTGTACAACCTAATGTCGTTAATCGAACCTTCTTTTTTCATCAGTATAGAAAAACCACTGTTAACCGGATTTGGGTATAAAACAATTTCACGTAAATCAACCGCTTTGATTGAGCCATTCTTCAAATTGATGACTTTGTCGGTATAACAATTATCACCTCCTTTATTGTGCGTTTGTAAGCGGACATTGATTAGCGTATCTGAAATCGCAGCAACGTTAAAAGTGGAAACAACGTCAAACTTTGTAGAGTCCTTAACTGTCCATTGGTATGAAGCTAAAGAATCAATGGTAGGCGTCAGTTTTAATGTTTTCGCAGACAAGTCTACATCCATGTTAAAGTCAATACATGGTGTACGGTGAACAAGGATGCCAATTTCATTGGTTGACGCAGGACACGCATTACCTGACTCATCCGCGCTGCCTCTAACCTTTAGTTTGGTCGTAACCTCTTTATCTGTTGTATACCTGTAACGTGTTGTCAACGCTGAGTTGTTATCTAAAGAACCTCCATCTAAAGCCTCCCACTTCACCCCTCTACCAAACTTTGGTGCAGCCAACACCCATTGCACCATGTTGTCGCTATACCAGCTAAGTGCTGTGTCTTGTGGACTAACATTTAACTTGTCGTTAAGCTTATTAACAACAACTTGAACGGTATCACCACCCTGGCAACCGTAAACATCAGCATATAGGTAGGAGATTTCGAAAACGTTATCTAGGCTTGCAGACTCTGATGGTTTAAAAATAGACCTATCCAAAGCAGTCGGTTGTTGGCTATAATAAAACCCTCCATTGTAATTAGCGCTTAGCTGAATATCTGCATCGTCCTTACAGAAAGTAAATGGTTCAGCACTTGAATGTTTTGACAAAAGCTTACGATCTATCTTAGGTTCTGGCAATCCGCGAATAGCAAGCGTAGTATCACGAAATGTTGCACAACCAGACCGACCGTGATAATACCGCATCAGGTATCTTTCGCTGCTTCCTTCCACAGGACGTGGCGTAAGTAAGGTGTTTAACGTATCACCATTCAGAGTGTCTCCATTGATTGCTGAATTAATACCAGAAGCCGATGCAAAACCTGATGAATCTATTGCCTTCCATATACCGTCGTTAGGAGTAACTTGTGACATCGATTTAAGGTCAACGATTCCTTCATCCCAGCATAAATCCTGGAATCCTTGGAAAGATATTTTTAACGCTGGGTGCGTCAATAAAAAGTTTGTTGTATCTGCACATGCTAGACTATCTGTAGTGATGACTTGATAAGCTGTAGCCTTTCGAATCGTGAAAGTCGTATCTAAAACTCCTAATTTTCCCTGTTCAATAAGGGTAAAATTTAAACGTGACCCTTGTTCAAAAATTGTTGTGTCTTTGTCTCTTGGGTCGTTCCAAAACGCAAGGTTTCCAGTTGGTTTAATCTTGATTGAATCGCCAACACATATTTCTTGATTAGATATTGGATCGATCACTGGACGAGGTCTATTTATGACTTGAACCTCATCCGAAGCTTTGCAACCTGTAGCATCAGATACCATAATGGATAGCGTATCAAGCTGCACCGAATCTGGGAGCACATAGCTAATCGTTTGCGTCGAATCTGCACTAGACCAGGCATAACGCACCTTACCTGATTCATTTTTCAACCGTGCTTCCAGAGTTTTGGAAGTACCTTGACAAACAAACGTATCCATTTGGTCAGAGATCAAAACTTCAAGAAGGTCGCCGATTACAAGCGTATCATACGATTCGGTAGGGCATTTTTCTCTATTATCGATGATATGTCGGATAATATAAGTTCCCTTCGTTTTGAACTGAATGGTATCCTTATTTTCTAATGAAAGTATCGACTGGGACGATTCAAATACCGGCGCTTTTTTTCCTGTAACTAAATTCCCTTGCATATCCAATACTGTCCAGTGGTACCTCGGGTTATTAGTCTTGGCTGAATCAATATTGCTTGTAACAGCATACAGGCCACAACCTAACGAATCTACAGTTACGATAGCCTTTGCACGTGGCTTTACTAGGATTTGTATGGCATAATAGGAAATAGCATTTACAGGGCAATTGTTGTCTTTGATTTTAATGTCAAATTGGTATGGTAAACTACGTGCAGCACCCTCCTTTGGCGCCCAACAAAACCTTCCAATTTGGTTGAGTGCCGTATCATTGATGACACTAAATGTTCCATCAGATATTCCTCGATTCCAAGAAATTTTTGTGGTGTCTGGATCTGGTTTTGGTTGAGGAGGAGGTGGTACCTTTACTTGGTCCTGTGTTGTAAAGTTTACACAAAGCGATGCCCCTTCACATACCGAATAATGTCTTGCACTTGTATGTACAGGTGGATTATTTCTTTTTCCCAATACTACGGAATACATCATATCTCTGCGCACCAGACCTATGTTTTGATACTGTCCGTATGCGTCCTTCCTCCATTCACGGATTTCAAAAACCATAGTCGTGTGTTCGTCACATTTGGTTGGGGTAAAAATGAGTTGACCCGTTTCGTTATTAAAATGAAAACCAATTGGCGGAATTGAGTTTGGGTTATTATATGGATATTTAAGTGTTCCTGGGTAATAACTTGTAAAAGGAGGAACCGACGTTGTTATCGTGCTGTTAATGGCACTTTTTGGCTGAACAATTGCATATGACAAAGAGTCCCCATCAAGCGTATCGATTGTGCCAACGGAGTAAAATACCGGTTGATTACAAAGGAAGTTTGGTATCGGTGGAAGTGCAAACTCAGGCGACGAATTTCTCCCTCCGTCTTTTAAACTTAGCACGGCATAATTAAACAGGTTTTTGTTTGCTGCCCCGGTTGTTTGTGAAGAGTTCCGGCAACAAAGACCCACCTCGAACCTAATATCATTGCACCCAGATTTAATCAGATTGGCGTATTTAGCCATTCTAAAGTCAACGGTATCTCTATACACTTGCACCTCTACCCCATCGCCACTGCGTGTTTTATTTTTCCCAGAACAATTAGGCCCTAAGGTGTCACATAACGTTTGCAACTCTTTTATAGAAACAAGCTTCAAAGACATATTGACCTTGCTTCCTGACGTCTGACAAACGGCAAAGGCAGCCGAGGTTGGATTATTAAACGTAACCCCAGCACAGGAGCGATAGAACACAAAATCCACTTCATAAGTCAGTGTATCAATCCACCGATATGTAATTTCATTTGAAGAAACATGACCAGCGTTTGCTTTTAAGCCACTGGATAAGAACAATCCAATAGTGAACGTTAATGACGCAATACGTGAAAATCTTGACATATATCTTTTCTTGGTTACACTTATTTGACACAAATAAATCAAATTTCGTTGCACTACACTCTTACAAATTTACTTTGGCACTGACCAACACCTGTACGAATCAAAATGGCTTATAAACCAAGAAAGCAACAGCAAGAATTTGCTTTAAATGGGTCATAGTTCAAGTTAGATTAAATAAACGAAATACCCGAAAGCCAACCGAATGGGTATAGCATTAAGACACAAGTTTTACGAAAAGGTTGCCCGAACTCTAATTATCCGAATTCTCGTAATCTAATACACGTCTGCGTCGCCGACCATATCCTCAGGCTTTACCCAGGCGTCGAATTGCGCTTCAGTTAGCAACTCTAAAGCAAGTGCTGCGGCTTTTAATGTGGTATTATCGGCGTGAGCCTTCTTTGCAATTTTCGCCGCATTGTCGTATCCGATATGCATATTTAATGCCGTTACAAGCATTAATGAATTCTCTAGTTTGTTCTTGATTTCAGTATAATTAGGCTCAATCCCTTGCACACAATTGTCGTTAAAACTTAAACATGCTTGTCCTAAAATACGTGCTGATTGTAACAAGTTGGCTGCGATTAATGGTTTAAACACATTCAATTCGAAATGCCCATTACTACCGCCAACGGTAACGGCTACATCGTTACCCATAACTTGAGCACAAACCATTGTTAATGCTTCACATTGTGTTGGATTAACCTTACCAGGCATAATACTTGAACCAGGCTCGTTAGCTGGGATTATTATCTCACCAATGCCACTACGTGGCCCACTGCTAAGCATTCTGATGTCGTTTCCGATCTTCATCAAGCTCACAGCAGCTCTCTTTAATGAACCATGTAATTCTACCATTGCGTCGTGAGCCGCCAATGCTTCAAACTTGTTCACGGCAGTTATCAATGGTAATTCTGTTTCTTTAGCGATTTTAGTTGCCACCAATTCGGCATAGCCTTTTGGTGTATTCAAACCAGTACCTACAGCCGTTCCACCTAATGCCAATTCTGAGGCGGTTTCCATCCCCTTTTCTATGGCTTCAATACTTAAAACCAATTGACGGTGGTAGGCAGAGAACTCTTGTCCAAGCGTAAGCGGAGTTGCATCCATAAAATGCGTCCGACCAATTTTTACAACTTCTCTAAAATCTCTGGCTTTCTTTTTAAACGTATCTTTTAATACCTGTAAACCGGGTATAGCAAAATCAACCATTTGCTGATAAACAGCAATGGTCATAGCCGTTGGAAACGTATCGTTGCTACTTTGAGATTTATTTACGTCGTCATTTGGGTGAAGCACTTTGTCTTTATCAGACAATTTACCTCCAGCCAACACATGTGCTCTATTGGCAATCACCTCATTAACATTCATGTTAGATTGAGTACCTGAGCCTGTTTGCCATATCACTAGTGGAAATTGGTCATTCAATTGACCTGCAGAAATTTCGTCACAAACGGCCGCAATTAAGTCTGCTTTTTCTTGTGGAAGAACGCCAAGGTCGGCATTTGTCTGAGCAGCGCATTTTTTCAACACAGCGAATGCCTTTATTATTTCGATTGGCATTTTTTGGTTGCCAATTTTAAAGTTTTCTAACGATCGTTGCGTTTGAGCACCCCAATATTTGTCGGCTGCGACTTGCACCTCTCCAATGCTGTCTTTCTCAATTCTGAATTCCATAATTATACCCTTTTTAGACGGCGCAAATTTAACCCTATTGCATGGATTCTGCGAATGTGTTGGTACAATTTTCGGCTTTAGGAACAACCAACCAACTCCCATCGTTTTCTAAAAAAGTGTGCAGAATTCTAGAGGGATTTTCACGGTGTTTAATAACAATTCACGCTCAAAGTTCATAAACATAGATTTCCTCAATAATATTGCGCATGTAAACACAACACCCCACATGAATCTGATCAAAATATTTGCAGTTTTAGTTCTTTCGATTTTCACCATAAATAGTGCTCTAGCACAGAAATTATCTAAAGCGGAAAAAAAGAGACTCAAAAAAGAACTCAAGCAATACAAGAAAAATCCGATTACTTACAAAAAGTCTAAAGAAAAAATAAAGCTTGAAATCGACAATCGCGATCAAATCATTGTTGAGTTAACAGAGCAGCTAGATCAGCAAAATGCAAAGCTGAAAAGAATGCAAGACTCGCTAAACGTGATAAACAAGAAATACCGTAATCTACTTGCTGCTGGCTCAACGAAAGTGCCTGACGGAACGGTGTACGCAGTTCAAATTGGTTATTTCGAATTGTTGCAATTAGAAGAATTTAATAGCCGAATTCGCACGGTACGTGCAGAAAAGCAGGATGGCGGAAAACGTTATGTCATAGGTTATTTCAAGAATTTAAACCAAGCCATCAAATTTGGTGATGAGATTAAAACGATAGGAATCGATGATGCCTTTGTTTCTCAGTATATCAACGGGAAGCGCAATATGGCTTTTGACGCCCAAGACCCTGACTAAATAGCACCAACCTAACCTGCGCTAGGAGATTCAGTCTTGAGGGAAGGATATTCAGCCGCAACCATAACTTCGTCGTCATAGTGTCTTTTAGTCAAAATGGTGGTTCTTAGTTGTAGAGCAGTGTCAATGAATTAAGGCGTTTTTTTCATGACAAAATGTGTCAAAAATTAATGACCGAAATGATGCTGTTTTAATTTAAGGCAAGAATAGTCTGTTTATGCGAATACACTATCTTTGCCCGTCGAATGAGCACGTTTCCTTTCAAAAAGAATTGGTGGAAATACCTTGGCGCTTTGCTGGTTATTTACAGCATCGTTATTGGTACAATGACCAAGGTTGGTCCTGGTGTGGTACGTGTATCACCATCTCATGTTGATGGTCGTTACGATTTCGAAATCGACATAGAAGGATACAACACATCATTCACCAAACTTGACAAAGGCAAAAACCAGAAGAACGAATTAACCGTTTGGGTTAAACTCGGCAATACATTTAACAGAGCCAATCTTGCCGACATAATTGACGACAATCATATCCGTTGTTATTTCCGCCCGATCGACTTAATAGTTGACAGTGCATACTCTCAAACAGGAAGTGTTGTCATTGAAGACAAACACCACGGAATTTTCCTGGGCCCCGACATGATCCATGTCGATTTTAGGCCAGACAAAGACAATGGATTACGTCAGTTGGTTAACCAAGGAGAACCACCGTATAAAATGCAGTTGTCCTATTTCTCTTTCCCATACCGTTATATACTCAACGAAACGATACGCAACCTTAACTTTCATGTACCTATGTGGTTTGCTATGATGGCGATGTTACTCGTATCATTCATATTCTCCATCAAGTACCTTAGAACCAGAAGTGTCTCTGACGACATTTGGGCAAATGGCTTTGCTAAAGTTGGGTTACTCTTTGGCATCATGGGCATAGCAACGGGTATGTTTTGGGCAAATTACACATGGGGAACACCATGGACAAACGACCCTAAACTTAATGGGGCTGCAGTGGCAGTATTGATGTATATCGCATACCAAATTTTAAGGAGCTCCTTAGAAGATGAAAACTTAGTGGGCAGAATTTCTGCCGTATACAACATATTTGCCTTCCCAATATTTATTGTATTGATAATTGTTTTGCCTAGAATGGCTGAGTTTTCATTACACCCTGGTGCTGGAGATAGTGTTGGATTTAACACCTATGATTTAGATAACAATTTGCGAAAAGTATTCTACCCTGCAGTGTTGGGATGGATTTTGGTTGGCACATGGATATCACAACTAACTGTTCGCGTAGATAAACTCATTAAACAAGACGAAGAATGGTACGGTTAAAACACATATTTACTTGTATTGCCTTCTTGTGTTTAAACATCACCGTGTTTGCACAGCAGCAAGAAGATCAAGATTTCTTTTTTAGATCTGGAAAGTATTACGTTGTCGCCGCGGTATTGGTTATCCTTTTTATCCTGTTGTTTATTTACCTGAGAAGAATGGATAAACGAGTAAAAAAATTAGAACGAAGAGCGTGAAAAGTAAACACATTGTTCTGTTGGTAATTATCGCTGTTGGCATTGCTGCCATTTTAGGCACTTATGGTGATGCGAGTACCACAGTTTCTTTTAAAGAAGCTGCAGAAAACCCAGATAAAAGTTTCCATGTCAAAACCTCCTTAGTAAAGGAAAAGGGCATTGAATACGACGCAGAAGTGGACCCAGAAAAATTCGTTTTTTACGGCAAAGATGACAACGGCGAGATACGCCGAGTTATTTGCCTCAAAGAAAAACCATTTGACTTCGAGCGCGCGGAAGAGATAAAGCTAATAGGACATGCTAAGGGTAGTGATGAGTTTGTCGCAACCGACTTCCAAACCAAATGTCCAAGTAAGTACGAAAACGAAATCCAAGACATTTAATGGAAACGATTACGTTTAATGGGGAACACCTAATACCTGGCAACCTAGGACACCTCTTTGTTGTATTAAGTTTTATAACCGCTTTGTTCGGTGCTTTTGCTTTCGCACTGCATGTAAGGTCTAACAACCCGATGCATAAGCTAATAGCTAAAACTACATTTCATGTGCACTTTATCAGTGTAATGGGCATCATTGCTTCGCTCTTTTACATTATTTACAACCACTATTTTGAATACCAATACGCTTGGCAACATTCGTCGTTGGAGCTTCCAACACATTATATGATTAGTTGTTTTTGGGAGGGACAAGAAGGAAGTTTCTTGCTTTGGTTATTCTGGGAAGCCGTGTTAGGCATGGCCATAATGTTAAAGCCGAGTCAGTGGCAAAGCCCTGTTGTGGCAATCATTCTGTTGTCTCAAGCCGTATTGAGTTCTATGCTTTTAGGTATAGAAATACCTTTTATCGCTGACTACAAATTTGGCAGCAGTCCATTCATTCTTCTTCGTGAAGCCGACCCATCAGTATTGCAACTTCCAGTATTGGCCATGCAAGGCATAGCGAAAGCAGATTACATGCAAGTGGTACTGAATGGAACCGGATTAAACCCGTTGCTACAGAACTATTGGATGGTGATTCACCCGCCAACATTGTTCTTCGGTTTTGCAACCACGATTATTCCATTTGCTTATGCCGTAGCTGGATTATGGACACGTAAATACAAGGAATGGATGAAGCCAGCCTTACCATGGGCACTCATATCAGTAATGGTTCTTGGTGCCGGCATTATCATGGGTGGTGTTTGGGCTTACGAATCATTAAGCTTTGGCGGTTATTGGGCTTGGGATCCGGTAGAAAACGCTTCCTTAATACCTTGGGTAGTTTTAATTGCAGGCGTACATGTAATGTTGATCAATCGCATCACTGGCTCTTCACTAATTCTGTCTTACCTTTTAATATTAGGCACATTCATTTTGGTGCTATATGCCACATTCCTCACCAGAAGTGGTGTACTTGGCGATACCTCTGTGCATTCGTTTACCGACTTAGGGCTGTCGCGGCAATTACTCGTTTTCTTAATGATGTTTGTTTTGCTACCTGTGATGGTATCGTTTAAATACGATCGTGCAAGGTGGCTTTACCTAGCAACCATGGTTGTTCTTTTCATTATCAATGTTGCGTTTGGCAGGTTCATTGTTTGGCTGAATCTAATCTTCATTATTGGTTCTGCTGTTGCCTTCGTACAGAATTTCAATATGCACCTTCCGCTCAACAAAAAGGAAGAGAGTACCTATAGCCGCGAGTTTTGGATGTTTGTGGGTTCACTAGTACTATTGCTATCAGCCATACAAGTTTTCAGCACTACGAGTATCCCTGTATTTAACAAAATCACGTCGGCACTTAGCTTTTTGTTCGAACCCTTGTACAACTTGACCAATGCAGAGGTTTTTAAAAACATGGCAGACGGAAATGTTGCTCAGCCAATTGAAATTATACGACACTACAATACATGGCAACTACCGATTGCGGTAATTATAGCGTTACTAACCGGTATAACTCAATTTTTTGCATACAAGAAGACAAGTAAAAAAGCCATTGGCCGTAACTTATTAATAATAACAGGGGCATCTCTTGTGTTATCGTTTGCGTTAATGCCTGTATTTAAATTGACCTTCTCGGATGGCTTTTTATTAATCCTGTTTTTGTTTGCTTCTACCTTTGCAGTAACTGGAAATGCATGGTTTATCTACAAAGCTTTACGGTTTAAGTGGAAATTGTCTGGTGCCTCTTTGGCACATATTGGCTTTGGTTTAATGATGATTGGTGTACTTGTCAGCTCGGCTAAAAAACAAGTCATCTCTGAGAATCGGCTATACTCCTACGGAGAAAACTTTAGCGATGCAGAGAACCGCGAAAACATCTTGTTATACAAAGACAAGCCTTTTAAAATGTCGCAATATGTGGTAACCTACAAAGGCGATACGACCATTGGCCCGAATACGTTTTATGAAGTGCACTACTTTGACACAGCACGAAACGAAGAGTTCTCGCTATATCCAAACGCGCAATACAATGAAAATCAGGGCTTAATGCCTAATCCTGATACACGACATTACCTCACCCGTGATATCTATACCCACGTTTCTCTCGTACCTAAATCAGGCGAAGGTGAGTGGGAAGAAGACGGCAAACATGCCATGGCAATTGGAGACACTATGGTTATTAATAAATCTCTCGTTATTTTAGAGGGAGTTGACCGAACACTTGGTGACACCATTAGTCAACAATTGGCAGGACACGATTTGCATATTGCCCGGGTTAAAGTAATCACTGGAGACAGTTCAGTAATTGCCAGACCAGTTTTTGGGGTAAAAGATGGACAGAGTTACTATAATATCTTCTCTATTGCAGAGTTGGCTCGTATTCGATTCAACTATTCACCAAAAGAGGTAGACGGTATATTGACACATGAATTAGAAACAGACATCCAACCACAGCGTTACATCGTGATGAAAGCCATAGCCTTTCCATACATCAACTTGCTTTGGACAGGTACAATAATTATGTTGCTTGGGTTCTTTATGGCCATAAGACGCCGACTGAAGGAAAATAGAAAATGAAATTAAAAATAGGGTTTATTGGTTCGGGGAATGTGGCAACACATCTGTCGCATGCCATGAACACTATTGGGCACGACATTGTCCAGATAATTAGCAAAAATGTCGACAATGCTAAAGGTTTAGCACAAGCGTTTTCATGTGATTACACTGACGATATTAAGTTGATGGACCAAACTGTTGACGTGTGCATCATTTGCGTTTCAGACAATCAAATTGAACCTATAGCGAAGCAACTTCCACCATCCGACTGTGTGGTTGTGCATACTTGTGGATCGGTAGGCTTAAACGCATTATCATCGATTGGACCAAACACAGGCGTATTCTATCCGTTACAATCCTTCTCAAAAGAACGGCAGCTTGATGTTCAAGGCATCCCGTTTTTATTAGAAGCCTCGAATCCAGAAACGCTAATCATACTGCATACACTTGCAAAAAGTTTATCTCATTATGTGTTAACAGCCGATTCGGAAACACGACTCAAGTATCACCTTTCTGCGGTTTTAGCTAATAACTTTGTAAATCACTTATACACTGAATCTGCCCGGCTACTTGAAGACAGTGGTCTTGATTTTAATGTGCTTAAACCCATCATTAAAGAAACTGCCCTAAAAATTCAGAACCTCCCTCCTGCCGAAGCTCAAACGGGTCCAGCAAAACGCGGTGACCAGCCTACCATCGAGAAACATTTGGCCTTAATAAAGGCCGACAAAGAACTGTCGAAACTATACATACAGCTAACTGACGCAATAGCAAATCGCAATTCATAGAGCACTCGCTTTGTTTAAAGAATAAGACAACTAAGACTACTTTTTTAAGCAAAACAACACCCCTAAGTACCAAAAGTCAAGGAACCGGACAACGGAACAACGTTTGTATTAACTGGGTTGACCCAACAATCCAATTATGAAGTATTATGTAACGTTCCTTATACTGGTGGTATTTAGCTTGAATGCACAAAGTCAAATCGTAGACCAAATAAAAGACGCTTCCGACCGACACACCGACACAAAAAACAGCAGCAACTCAGGTAGTGACGATTCTTACTATGACGACTCAGATGACGACGATTCGTATTACAACGATGATAATAATTATGATGACTATAGCTATTACGCTGAGCCATGGTCTAATGCCGACCCGATACTCTGGTTAGAAAAAAAACGTGCCGATTCAAATTATAAGTTCGCAGCAATAAATTTATTATACCGACAAACAACTTCAAGCGGACAAGTCTCTTTTTTCGTACCAGAAGTACAAATAAAACTGGCTGCTTTTTATAGCTCTATTCGAGTAACTTCATTGATTGAAGAAGGAGTAACCAAAGAAGATCAATATCAAACAGTAGACCTTCAGCTGTTTGGCTTTCAAACAAATCCTAAGGGCACACTGGTGTACAACATGAGTGCTGGGTTGGTGGGAGAACAGTATTCGGGTAAAACATTTGTTGAAGGCGTTATTGGTTTCAGGTTACAACCAACAAAACGACTTGCACTGGCGTGGGAAGGAAGATTAGCCGGCGATGAATTTGTGCGTATGCGGTCCGAAAACAACTTTATTGCTTCTTATGCCGTACTTAAAAATAACGATCTAGCAATCGAAGCCAGTGTATTTGGGACCAACGCAACCTATTACGAAGAAGTTCGTGTAAAAGGATTCGGATTTGGCCTAGGACTTAGATTCTAGTCGTTTAGTCTTTCCCATTCTCCACATAGTCCATTTTGCAGGTAGGGCAAATACCCGTTGTATCTGACCCGCTTCCCTCACAATGCATCGGACAAATGTATTTTGCCGTATACTCAGGGCCTGAATGATTGATTTGACGATTCAAATGATCGTGTTCAGTACGTGCCTTTTTTTGATGCGCATTTTCGCCACATGAAGTTAATATAAAGGCTGCGCCCAAAGCAATAAAAAGTAATCGAGATTTCATTGCACAAATTTATATCCCTATCTATTGAAATAAAATATTTCTCGTTGAATGCCAATGATATAGCTCATATTGTGCGAAATGACATGGTTTGAGTGAATTTGTTTTGTAAGTTTACGCTATGGAGAAAAAGATGGAAAACCAAAATGAAGCTTTTGCATCTAGTAAGCATACGACTGTTGGTTACGATTACTTTACGATATGTCATTCGTTCGTAAGCCAAATGAAAAAGTTTAATGAATTGAGAAAGCTCAAAACAATTAAGCCGATTTAACGTATTAATTCTATATGCACATTTTCTCAAAATTAGGTTTACTCGTATGCCTTATCACACTATCCTTTGGTGCACACGCTCAAGGTGTTGAGATTAACCCTGCCGTTAAATGGAAGTTTGTTATTAGCCATGACCTCACTTTTAAGTCAGGCAATTTTATCATGTACGAATTCCCGGCAGAAAAAAACTACGACTACATTTTCAACATTACGCATAATCAAGACAGCCTTCATGCCGTGATTATGGTTTATGATTTGCAAGATGGATTACAAGACAAGATGATTTTGGACAATAATCAACTGTCTATCGACCTACCTTTCGATGTCTCACAATCGGGCACTTACAAAGTAATTATTGGACTTACAGACCCGCAAGGTTCCAAAGGTTTGCCCATCGATTCGCGTTTCACATTAATCCGAAGACCAAAAGTTTAAATAAACTTTCATTTCCCGTTTACCATTTCATTTCAGTCTGTATATACGTCTGAAATGAAAAATGAAATGAAATATATTGTAACCCTTCTCACCCTGCTCACCTCTTTTTTTTCTCTATCTCATGCTGCTGATAACGAGAAAGTAATTAAATCAAAAATTTCTAAAGTCACTGTGTTTATGCAAGGTGCTCAAGTAACCCGTAAAGGCTCTACTTACATTCCAAAAGGTACATCCACCATAGTTATCGAAGGTGTTTCGCCATACATCAACCAACAAAGCATCAAGGCTTCTGGCAAAGGCAAGTTCACAATTCTTGACGTACAATATCGGTATGTATACCCTGAACCTGTAGAAAAAAACACAAAAGATATTGATGCCATCGATCGAAAAATTAAAAAGGTACAAGACTCGATCAATCAGCATAGTTATTATCTAGCCAATGTGCGGGCAAAAAAGAAAGCCATCGACTCTGAACGTGGTCTGCTTGCCAACCATCCATTGATGCGTGGTAAAGCGAAACCCGACTCTTTAGATCTTTTAAAAGAGACCATGGCCTTCATGCAAAAGAAATTAGTTGACCTAGCCGACCGTTACTTAAAAATTAGCTTGAAAGAAGCTAAGATGGTGAAGAAACAAACAGAAATGAACCAGCGAATTCATGAGTTACGCTTATTTAAGAGCAACCTCCCTCAGCCACCACCAAATCAACCTAAGCATCAAGTTTTAGTAGCCGTAACGGCAACCGCAGCGACTTCCGGTTCGGTTGAAGTTTCGTATAAAGTAAATCAAGCGGGTTGGTCGCCGTGGTATGACATTACCGCAAAGGACGCTGGCGATGATATTGAGTTGGTTTACAAAGCTGCTGTTTATCAAAATACAGGAGAAGACTGGAGTAATGTGCGATTACGTATTTCTAATGCCAACCCCAACCGAAGCAACATTAAACCCAATTTGCCGCGTTGGTACATTGACTATTTCCGACACATACGGAAAGAAACTAAAAAGGCAGCGCGTTATTTTAAGGCAAAAGATGTACGGACTACAAGCGATATGGCGATGACAGAAAGCTTGGATGAGGTTGCAGTAAAATCCTTACCAAATGCCGGCATGGCGTACGATTACAGTCAAAAAATGCAAAACTTCTCTAGTATCGAATTCGATATTGATCTGCCTTACTATATTAAATCCGATGGCAAAACGCACTTTGTAACGGTCCAGAAACACAACTTAAAAGCTTCCTTCAAACATTACTTAGTTCCTAAATTAGATAAAGATGCATTTGTTGTTGCACGTATCACAGATTGGGAAAATCTAGACCTGTTGGTTGGAAGTGCGAATATTTACTTTGGCAATACGTTTGTAGGTAGAACGGTTATAGATCCCTCAATTGTATCCGACACTCTAGAAGTATCAATGGGTCGATATAGATCGTTGGCTGTAAAACGTACAAAACTCAAGTCGAACACGAAAAAACAAATTGTTGGCAGTCATAAACTATACACGGCAACCTATCAAATAGAATTGCGAAACAACAGTGCTAACGACATTGACCTGGTATTGGAAGATCAAATTCCATTGGCGCGCAGAACGGAAATCGAGGTTGAGGTTACCAAAATTGATGGAGGTACAGTGAATGAACACACTGGGCTGATAACTTGGGACCTCAAACTAGCCCCATACAAGAAGAAAGTCATCACGTTCACTTATACAGTCAAGTATCCCAAGGAAGAAAAAATAACGGGATTGTAACAGCTCAAGCCTCACGGAAGTGGGGCTTTTTTTTGTAACTTACAGAAGAATAAACCGTAATACCTATATGAGTTTTGGCGTATATACTAGGGTAGATAAAACGAACAGAAACATGCTTCGTAACAAATCTCGGTATGCCAACACCAAAAAGAATGCGTACGAGATTCAACGAAGAGTTAAATTGGAGTACCCCACTTATTCTCCTGAAGAGTTGCGCAAAATCAGAAAAAAAATTTGGGCAGACATTCACAAAGACCAAAAACGAAGACGGACAATTCTTTTTATCGGCATCTTGTGTGGACTTATCATAGCTATCTGTTTGATTTACACCTTTCAATTCAAAATATTTTAACCCAATAGGTGTGCACCCCTTGTAGATACTAAGATTTCCGTCTCATCCGACGAATCAACCAAAACAATAACCCCACACCGAACAGCACCGCTAGTACCTGCGCCCAGGCTGCAATGCGGGTTGATTTATTTAATATCTTATTGTGTCGATTGTTGTCTATATCAATGTCGCTGTATTTCGCTACATGGCTTAACAAATCAACAGCGATGCTTTGATCTGGAACGGTTTGGTGACAACTCATACATACACCCCTCCTATCCAACTTCATCAACTCTTCTTTATTTAAGGGTCGGGAACCAGAAAAATGATGCCCAACAGTTTGCAGCTGATTGCCGTCTTCATCAATTATAGCCGACCAATCATGTTCTAAATTTTCGATTCGGTTAAACTGTGTATCAACTTGACGTGCCATAACACGACCATCCGCAGCGGTCAAATCCATTACAATGTTAGAATCTGGCCGGAAGTACAAACTCCCATTTTCAATACCATATCCCATGGCCTTCGGATTGGTATGACAGCTCTCGCAACTCCGTGCTTTCTTTTGGATGGTATGCGGCTGCACCGGACTCATGTCAATCGCATTGATGCCTTCTTCGCCAGCACCCTCAGCATTTTTGATTTTAAAGATGTGGTTTTTTAACAACAATTCTCCATCTTCCCCTTTAACCGTCACTGTTGTCTGGCAACCCGGAATAGCTGGTGAAATTCGGTGATCGCCGTTCACTACTAACGGAGGGTCTTCCCATCTCAAATAACTTCGCTCCTCTTTTACCTCGCCATTGATTAGATACTCTTCTATACTGTTTTTCTCGCGCTGACTAATCACTTCGCCAGTCTCGCCATTGATGTTTTGCGTTTTGGCGGCAGCAACCCAATCCAGTTTCTGTTTGCCGGTACTGTAGTCCACATTGATGTGGCAGCCATAACATTGTGGTGCCCACGTGGCATGACACGCATAACACTCCATCTTCTCCATGTGCAAACCTGTTTGCACCATGGCGACCTTACCTTCTTTAGAAAGGCCATCTTCCTTCACTAATTTTTTCAGCGGACTAAACTCAATGTTTTTACCGCTCGCAGAGAACAACACTATTTTATCACCCTGTTTCACCACATGTGGCATTGGGTTCCCTCTTGCACTTAACAGATAGCCATCAAGCTTGTCGTTTACTGAACCATAGGTCAAATATGTAGGAAGTTCATCTGCTACTCCACGCGCATCTCCTTGTTGCGGTGCTTCTCCAGCAATTTCATCACCATACCCAATCGGTAATTCCCATGGATATTGGTTGGGTGTACCATGGCAATCTTGGCATTCAATCTCTACCGCACCTTGAATGGCGCCCGACAAATCGCCAAGACTATGAATATCTCCAGAGGTGTGGCAATCTTGGCAAAACATGCCTTTTTTTAAATGCACGTCGCTTTGTAAATGGATGTAATTCTTTTTATGGATCTTCTCTTGGTCTCCGCCCGTACCCATATATGGCGAATGGTAACCAGATTCCATCAACCCTTCATAGCTTACGCCAATACGTCTTCCACGGTTGTGACACGCTGTGCATGTTTTGGTTGGAACACCACTATACTCCTGGTCGTGTACCTTCACTTTGGCATCGCGACTTGCTTGAAAACTATGCACCAACATATGACCCGCTTCTGTTTTGTCGATGGTTGGATCGTCGCCTTCATACAAGCCATTGTTGGAATATGGTGAATGGCAACTGCTGCAACCAATCCCCCGATAATCGCCTTTGGCATTATGCCCCTTAACACCTGTATGGCATCGCTGACAATCTTGACGGAGGTAGGTATAAACAGACAGTTTTGGGTTTTCCTTAACCTGCTCGGCGGTTGGTGCCTCTGGTAACGCGGTCATTTTACCTGGAAATACCTGTGGCTCGGCTTTTTTAAGCTCGGCCATATACTGCTTGTAAATATGTGAACCCAATCGGTCGTGTACCTCAAGTTCATCAACTTCTTGGTTGGCTACATTATGGTCGTAACCTTGAAGTCCGCCAAACCCCCAAGTAGTGCCTTGGATTTTACCTGCTTCGGTAAACATGAGGCTTGTAAACTGCGTGCTTACCTGTTCTTGATGGCACATACCGCATGTATTTTGGTTGATGTACGGACTGCCTGGATCAGGATAAAAAGCCTTTGGGCCTTCTTTCGCTAAGAAGTAATCAATTGATCCTTCGTGTGCCAAACTTGCTGTTGTAGCCTCAGGGTTACCCCCATGACAAACAATACAACTGTTGTCCTTGTAACCAGCCAATTCTGCTTTTTCAAATATCTCGTGCATCATCTCCGATTTTAATGACCGGATGTGCTCGATACCATCGTGGCAGGTCAGGCATTTGTTGTTTGCCTTGTCGTATGCGACTTCGTCTAAATCGGACTCATAGCTTTTGGGGCAAACATCAGGATCGGCATGAACGACTTCTTCAGATGGCTTGGCGCAGTTCCAATTGCTCATAATGCTTAAGGCCAAGGCACTCACAACAAACACAGCAACTGCTAGTTTTTTAGTAGAAAAAAGTGCTCGTCCTAACCCCATGCTTCAAGGATAAGGAAGATGTCGAGAATAAAAAAACGAAATAGCTGTTTACAACAACTTAAACTCTACCGTGGGGTAGCCACGTTCTCCAGACGTATTGTAGAAATCAACAAAATGAAATTTATAATAGAAACCGAGAGCCGTGCGAATGATGAAGTTCTTATCCGGATAAACAACATAAACACCTTCGTCGATATTGAATTCTTTCCAATCATAACCAATAACATCTTGCTGCTCACTAAATGAATAGCTTAACGTATCATCTATAGTAATGTCGGCAAAGTCTTTATCACTAATGGCCATGACATCCGTATTGGTGGGATTGGATAACGCCCCAACAACGCTGTACGGTAAATCTTCAACCTCGAAATAATAAATGTACTGACGGAAAATTAAATCATACGCCGTCTTTACCGGCTCAATATCCACTTTTGAATCTGATGAAAAAGAGAAATAAACCCGGTTGTACAAGTTGTCTTTACCGAGTATTGCCGACCGTTCAAATCGCTGACCGATCATGCCATAGGTAATCAAAAGACTATCGTTTTGTACACTGAACTTGACTTTTGCATACCCACGGTGTTGATTATCGATGGTATAACCCAAATCAAGTACTGCCACTTTTCCATGATTTTCCCAATCATACAAAACCGTACTATCGTCTTTACCATTGCTCCAATCCCATTTAAACGTTAACCCTGAAGTGTCATTTACTTCAGATATCATGTTTTTATCTGTAATAGCCCCATACATGCTATTGCCTGTGTTCATGTATACCGTATTGTTGCCGGCCTCGCATGAAAATGCCAAATCCCATGCATCACGGTCATTGCTTTTCACCACTTGGTTTTGGGCAAAACTGTAGTACAGCTGATGTGTATATTTTGGCCCCACTTCCAACGAAATACCTTCCACCTCACCTCTTGGAAATGGTTGAATCGGTTCGTCTTTTTCAAAACAACCGGTCAGAAGTATTATTCCAAAAAAAGCTGCTAATACTACTCTCATTTTGTTAGTCTGATGGTGGATTTAATAAAATAACTTCTGCCAGTTCCAACGGCTAAATCAGCAGGTGCAGATGTATGTACACTGCCCGTTTGTAACTCGTTGTTGACGTTTTGAACATTAAATACATTCTTAACCCCAACATTTAACTGAACACGTTTTTTAGCCAAGCTCCGTCCCATTTGGAAATCGCTTAATACGTAATGATTGATACGACTCTCTGTGACTTCTCCATTTTCTAAATTAATGTTAAACACGGTTCTAGGGCCGTTATATTTCACGAAGTAATTGAACGTATAGTGCCCTACAGTTCTTGATATGTTGCCATTAAACTCACTATACGAAAATGAGCTCTCTCGCCCATCTTTGCTATTAGAATAGGACGTCACAAAGGTGGTTGAATACCCGACATTGACTTTCGTTTTATTCCCTGCAATTCCTAGTCGGACATTCCCTCCCGTACTTCTAAATTTATCGAGATTCACGTAGGTGTATTCGATACCTTGAATACCTGCCAACGTAATTTTATCTGTTATATCATTATAAAAAACCGAGGCTGAAGGTCTTATGAGCAATCCTTTCAGTTTATGAAATCCTGTTGCAGAGGCTTGAAAGTTGTGCGACCTTTCGGCTTGCAAATCTTTATTGCCAATCACATTGTGGTTCACATCAACAAACGACAAATACAACTCTTTCAAATCAGGGGCTCTAAATCCACGACCATAACTTACGCGGTACACATAGTCTTTGTGTTTATATCGTGCCGAAAGTGTTGGAGCGATGGGTGCATCGTAACTCGTATTGTACGCCAACCGCACACCCGGCTTAAGTGTTATTTTCTTCTTTATCGTAATTTCAGAGGTCATAAAAACCGCAAAGTCCGATATCGTTTGAGTGCCCGTTTCTATACGTGAGCCAATCCCTGTTTGGCTGATCACATCATAGCCAAGTTGGAAGTTAAACGGTTTTTTAGGGGCAAAGTAGTTGTAAGTACCTCGAGCCATGATGGCATTAAATGCTGTTGTGTCGTCACCTCCATCTGTCAATACCTGACGAGACTGAAGTGTAACCAAGTCTTTAAAAAACTTGTTTCTTACCCTACTGTAATGGTTGTATGCCAAATAACCAGAAAAAGTCCGATTACTGTCCAATTGACGCGTAAGTTGAATTTTTTGATCAAACCTTTTGGTATAAAACTCTTCATCAAATGCCGTTTCAAAGTAAGATGGTAATGGACGGCCTTTATTCAATAACAGTTCCGTAAAAAACTCCGACTTAATCAATAGTTGTGTTTTTGTCCCATTACGGCTGATCTGAAATCTGCCATTGTATTGCTCTTTTGGTTTCCACAAATCATATCGCCCCCCATCCGTAGGATTCCATCCTCCGAAAAAGTTACGACTACCACCAACTCTTAGGTTGTACTTCTTTATCTGTTTTCCGGCCACCAATGAGATATTGTCTTGACCGTTCGTCTCGTGGTAACCATCAAGCGTAAGCTCTCCACTGGTAGAGGTCTTTTTCTTTGTGATAACGTTAATAACACCTGCCAAGGCATTACTTCCGTAAGCGGTAGAAACAGGTCCTTCGATCACTTCAATACGCTCAATGTCGTTGATGTTGATTTGCGACAAGTCAATGTTACCATCAAGACGACCAATTACAGGTACGCCATCAATTAATATTTTTACATTCTGCCCAGAAACACCCATTAAACTCACCGAACTTCCAGTTGAGTTGTCGTTGCTTATTTGGACATTCATTTGCTGCGTAAGCGCATCCTTTAAATTAAAGACCGACCGACTGTCAAGCTCCTTTTGGGACAACACCAATACTTTCTCTACCGACTTTGTAGAAGATTGAGTTCGCGATTGAACAGTCACAACAGTTTGCCCCAACATCTCGTCTGTTGGTTCAATGAAGAGAGGATAGGTTGAAGAAGCATTAACCCTGATTTCTTGAATCAGGTCTTCGTATCCAACGGCTACCACTTTTACATAAAACAGCCCGTTTTGCAAGGTCAAATTGGCTATACCAAATTCATTGGCGGCTGCATACGTAACCACATCGTTGGGTGTAAATGATTTTGTTTTTGACACGAGCACTTCTGCGTACGCACCAACTTCTTTATCTCTAGACGAAGAAATCTCCAAACGCAACTGATTCTGTGCCACAGAAACCGTGCACAGAACCAGTTGAAAGAAAATGAAAATTGCGAATCGCAATGATCTATTTGATTATAAGTCTTTTCACAGCAGAACCTTGAGCCGTTTCGATTGCGACAAAGTACATTCCTGCTTGTAAGTTAGCTGTATTGATAGTTGCATCACTCTGTGACTGCACCAACTGCATGGTTTGATTGAATACGCTAACGTGTTTCAATGTATTTCCAGCTGTTAACTCAATAGTAACCGTTTGATTTGCACTTGGATTTGGGTAAACCGAAATAGAAGAAGCAACCAAGTTTTCAACGCTTGCACCTGTCTCAATTTTCTCTAGCGTATAGTAGAAATTCCCTACTGGGCCACCCTCGTACTTGGTGAAGTATATTTTCCAAACAGATCCACCATCAAGCTTAACAAAATACGTTCTGTCTTTGGCATACTCATATTTCATTTCCGCTCTGTTGAACATTTTCCAATCCGAACCTATCTCGGTGATATTCATGTTCCAGTTTAAACCTGTTGTGTCGTCACTCGTAACGGCTATACCGTCACGTTGTGCAACCTCAACACCTTTATTTATTTTAATTCCAGTAACAGGGTAGTTTTGAAATGTTCCAGGACCTGTAGGAATAGGTGTAACAAATTCAGTAAAGACTATATCCCAATCCGTTGTTGCGGGCTCTCTTGTAACCACTTTCTCATCAACAATGGAATAGTAACCGAAGTTTTGATCACCCATGTCGTTTTTGGTAACCTCCTTTTTCATTTCACTCGTGCCATCGATGTTGGCATACGTAAAAGTATAAGTACCGGCATTAAGGTCGTTTACATAAATCTTTTTGCACGAACCGTCTTCTAGTTGCAGTAAGAAAACACTGTCGCCGGTGATGATGTGGTTTTGCACGTTATATTTTCCCCATCCAAGATCAAAATCATTGCCAGGCTCAAGCTGTTGGTTAAATGCTCCGTTCGACCAAGAAGAAGTTGAGTTTAAATACTCAACCCAAGAGGCCATTCCCGCAGTATCAAATGTGGCCCAATCTGCGATTGGATAAGGTGATGTAAAAAGTCTCATGCCTTTTTGACCATTGATTAAAACAGAAGCTGTTGTTCCTGAAGTCTCAAATGCCAAATCCCAATTGTCTCTTTCGACACTTGTTTTAGTCATCGAATTTAAATGTAGATAAACATCTTGTGAGTTTCCATTGGTCATGGCTGTATCTGTATACTCTTGAGCTGAGACCAAGCCAAAGCCCATTAATGTAATAAGTGCTGCTGCGTAAATGCGTTTCATCTGTTTACTATAATTTGAATTTATGGTGCAAATGTGCCCGCATTAAATTGTTATTTTTGTCGCCGAATGGAAAAATAATATCGCTAAAAGTTGAAATAAATACGATTTAACAATTACCGTTTACGTTAGTGTTATCAAGGGATGACAAAAAACAGATTCAAATATGACAAACAACAATATCGATAAAAGTGGCATCGTAGAAAGGTTGAATTCCTCACACGCAAAAATGATTTCGTTTGATTGTAATCAGAAACCTTTGAATTACGAAACCAAACTTGGGAATCATCACGTTCATTTGTTTTTCTGCAAACAAGGGAACCCCATTTTTCAGTTTTCCGAACATTATCAACGACCATTACCAGAAGGGTCATACTTTACGATATACGACCAAAGCAAAACACTTGATTTGATTATTCATGCGCAATCGTGCAAACTAGTTTATGTTTCTTTACCACCACAAGATGTGCATCAAATATTGATTGATGATCGCAAGAGTCTGGTACAATTGGGTTTTGAAGGATTTGGTGTTCGTGAGTATTCCGTAAAGGATATCAATTTTGCCACCGATTTGGTATTGGATTGCATCTTAAATCCAAGCCTCGAACCAAATCTATTAAAATCAGTTTTTTACAGGTCTAAGGTGCTTGAATTATTGAGCTTCACATACGATGTTGAAGAAAGTCAGTTGTATGAGGCCTGTCCTTTTTTAAAGGAAAAAGACAATGTCGAAAGAATTAAGAATGCGCGTAACATACTTATTGACAACCTGGATAGCCCCCCGAGTCTTCCTGAACTTGCTAAACAAATTGGCATGAACGAATACAACTTAAAAGTTGGTTTCAAAAATGTATATGGCCTACCCCCCTTTAAATACCTTCAAGAATATCGATTAAATTTATCAAAAAAATTATTGGCCGAAGGTCAGTGGCAGGTTGCTGAAATTGCAGACAAGATTGGCTACACCAGCTCAAGTCATTTTATTGAAGCGTTTCGAAAAAAATTCGGCAACACGCCTAAGAAGTTTATGCTTGCTAATGCCTGACCTTATTTATTATTAGCCTGTTTAAACGCTTCATTCAATTGTTTGAAATCGAGTTTACCGTTTACTTCTTTAAGGTAATCAATAACAACCATGGCCTTCTTTATTCGAATCTCACTTGATTTAGGCTTTCCAACTAAATGTAACAAAGTGCGCTGCTTCCCTGGTGTTAATGCATGAAAAACGGCGTTGCCCTCTTGATCTAAATCAAAAATGGCTTGTAACTCTTCAGGCATGGGTAATCCATATTTACTATCGTCTGGCACAATCGTAACGTGCACTTCATCTCCGACTGCTAAACGCAGTTTTTTCTGTAATTGAGCATTTACATTGACAAAATATCTATCGTCGCCCGCAGGCATCAAAGCACATTGATATGTTTCTTGATTATATAAAGTACAAACCACTCTTTTATCGCCTGAGCCCTTGTATTTCATGGCAACTTCCATGGGCAATTCCACACCCACGCTCCACACATCGCCACTCTTTGAAAATAAACTTGACACAAAGCTGTCCTGTTTTCCCTCTTTCATTTCTCAGACAAATTTGCTATATTTGAAAGACTACTACAAGCGAAACCCGATTTCGCCAATTTTTGGATAATTAGTAACATGCTACTACTACTCACACTTTACCTCACTCGTAAATACAAATTGCGTCAAGCTTAAATAGCCTGCACCTCACGTTTGCCATATTACAATTAACGACTTAGTTGTGCTTTTTGCTATGTCTGGTTTTCTTACTGCTACAAACAGGTGAGTTCATCACTTACCCGCTAGTCTTCTTTCACGTATACGCGGTAAATCATATAGACCATTCCAGGAACGATGATTACCTCCAATCTAAATAGGTTGCGTGTAGAAAGGCCTTGATTCAAATTAATCAGTATCAGAAGAATAGCCACAAATACGAAAAGAATAGTCAATACTTTTGCCATTCTCGTTTTATAAAAACTTGGCTTTTGGACTAAATATGGTTCAGAAGTCTTTACCTCTTCCGTTCCAATCCGTTTTGCGCCAAGCACCTTAGACGGGGAGGCATCTCTTGAGCTGCGCTCTATTGCCACCAGCTGCAAAAAGGTATCTCTAAAGGTTTCAAAACCCGACTTATCCCGTTGATTTGTTATCCATATTTGCCCTGGAGATTTTTTAAGAAACAACTTGATGTATTCATACTCTTTGCCCGTTCTAGTTTTATCAAAATCGTGTTTAAACGACTTCACCTCTTTCCAAACAAAAGACTTACGTCCTTCCTTTTTACTTATCCAATAGGGTATAAAACGTCGGGTTAATAGCGTTATCCCTTCGGAATAAAGCATGTAAGTCACCTTACCAACCTTATACCCATACACCAAACAGATACCACCAATTAATCCTACCATTGACACAAGAATTGGCGCACCAATCATGATGGTAACAAACATTAGTGCCATCCCTACTACTGTTGCTATGGCAATTGAAGATTGAGGATTTTCAATAAAACCATTGGTCGTAAATTCAACTATTGGCTTTTCGTTCTTAGCCAGAGATGTATCCATGTCAGTTCCCACTTTGTTAAAGCTTTTGTATCTTCGAAAATACTTCAAAGAAAATTGACAAACGCATTACGCACACTACCAGCGATATTGAGAGTATCTCTGTTCTCTCTTGTGATGATGATATGTAACTATTCATCTGCACAACTGCACGTTATACAGGCAGACAACAGTATTTCCTTTCATACAACCGACCTTAACCAATATGGGATTAAGGAAAAAAGCATTAACGCCTATCTGTTAAATTCATTCGACCTCAACCAACAACACGGTTTTGTTTTGCGTAGTACGATTACCGACTTACTCGGTGAAACCCACATCCGATATATTCACACATGGAACGGCCATAAAATTATTGGCAGCGACGTGGTTTGCCACTTTAAAAACGACATACTTCAAAGCCTTAATGGCCGATTAAGAGTTCCATTATCCTCACCGTCAATACTTATTGAAAAATCAACGGCATTACAAGCCGCAAAACAAGTTAGTGGCGCTTCTTCTTTCAAATGGGAATTCCCGTCGGAGGAAAACATGTTGAAGATCTGGAAGGAAGATTCTACGGCAACCTATTATCCTAAAGGAGCATTGGTGTATGTACCAAAAAACTTGGATTTCAATAACGAAATGGCGTTGTGTTACCAATTTGAAATCAACTCGGAAGAGCCTTTGATGAGGAAAAATATTTTCATTAATGCAGAAACCGGAAGTGTATGGGCCGACGAAGACCTCTTGCATATTGTAGACGTTAAAGGATCTGCAAATACAAAATATCGTGGTGTCAAACCCATTACAACCGACAGTACTGCACCAGGAAATTATCGACTACGTGAAACAGGTCGAGGTGGAGGTATTGAAACGTACGACATGAACAAAGGCACCAACTACAGTCTTGCTGTAGACTTTACAGACACGGATAATTATTGGAATAATTATAATGCCAATTTCGACGAAATAGGTGGTGATGCACACTTTGGTGCGGAAAAGACTTACGACTACTTCAAGCAAAACTTCAATCGAAATAGTTTTGATGGAAACGGAGCCAAAATTAGAAGTTATGTGCACTATAGAAGCAATTACGTAAACGCTTTTTGGAATGGTAGCGTAATGACTTACGGTGATGGAAATGGCACGTCATATACACCATTAACCAGCATAGATATCTGCGGTCATGAAATCGCTCATGCTGTAACGAGCAACAGTGCAGGACTAATCTACAGAAATGAAAGTGGTGCGCTCAACGAATCATTCAGCGATATCTTTGGAAACGCCATCGAATACTTCGCTGATTCTACGATATTTTCATGGCGCATGGGTGAAGACATTATGGCCAGTGCTAATGGCCTTCGCAATATGGCTAATCCGAAAACACATCGAGACCCAGGTACATACAAAGGACAATACTGGTATGGTGGCACTAGAGACAACGGTGGCGTTCACACCAATAGTGGTGTACAAAACTTCTGGTTTTATTTGCTCACCACTGGCGGAACAGGTAAAAACGACAATGGTGATACCTATACGGTTGATAGTTTGGGTATAAAGAAAGCTGAGCAAATTGCCTACCGAAATCTCACGGTGTATTTAACCAGCTCTTCAGACTATGCCGAAGCACGTTATTATGCGATTCAATCAGCGACCGATTTATACGGCGATTGCAGTTTTGAAGTACAAACGACTACCAATGCGTGGTATGCGGTTGGCGTAGGTGATGAGTATGATAGTAGTGCTGTTATAGCTCAATTCGAAGCAGATACGACCTATTGCGAAGCTACTGAAACGGTCCAATTTCTTAATAAATCTAGTAATGCCAAAGCGTATATGTGGGACTTTGGAGATGGAGATACTTCGAGCAAAGCGAACCCCGATCACATATATCCTGCTCAAGGAGATTATACGGTTAGCTTAATCGCCGAAAGTTGTTTTAATAGCAATTTTGACACAATCAGCAAAAAGGATTACATCAGTATAGACAGCAATCAAGACATCTGCAATGGTTATTTGTTGCCGAAAGGCACCTGGTCGACGGTACATGCCTGCGATGGATTTATTTACGACCATAACGGCGAATCTGACTATCAAGGATTGCTTCGAGATACACTAACCATAGACTTTGGCAAAAGTGACAGTGCCCATATCACCTTCCTAGAAATGGATTACGAAAATCGCTATGATTCGATTTATGTATACGATGGTGCTACCACCAGCGCGACCCTTCTTGGTGGATTTACGGGCAGGAATCTCCCTTTTTTAGGGCAAACCAAAACGCTTTACAATGGTGCAGTGACCATCCGTCATTTTTCTGACCCATATGTGGTAGGGACTGGCTTTAAAGTCAAATTTGAGACCTTTAAACAACCGCTTCAGTTATATAAGCCTGGCAATAGAAAAGTATGTTATAATGAGCAAGTAACTTTAACGGCTTTAGGTCGAGGAGGTGATGTGGCAGACCATGCCTATTTCTGGAATGGCATTAAAGGTGGGAAGTCATTCACCTTTACGGCAACGAAAGACACCTTGATCTATATCACCTTTGGTGATGAATGTATGAAAGAGTACCTGTACGATTCGGTATTCGTATCGGTAAGACCGAAAATAACATTTACACAAAGTAACGATACCGCCCTTTGTCAAGGCAATGAAACTGAACTGTGGGTAAAACCTACAGGTGGTAAAAATACTTTTGAATTTGAAACATCAGATGGAAGTTCTGGCAATGGGACAAGTTTTAGGCACAAAACGGGGAGTCTGACGCCTGGAACACACCATTTTTGGATACGATTCGCAGACAATTGCACGTACCCAGACGATACCGCTTTTTATACCATAACCGTTGGGGATTCTCTACAATTAACAACAAGCGCAGATACAACTATTTGCTATGGTAGTTCCATTGTTTTAAAAGCGACTGCTTCTGGTGGTAGTTCAGGAAACTACACATTTGACTGGAGCCCTGGTCCGAATTCGGCAAACACATACACCATTCAGCCCAACAATAATGCTACCTACACGGTTCGCTTAAGTGATGATTGTTCTTCCTTTGAGCCCACCGCTTCTGTGAAAGTTTCTGTTTTGGACTCCTTACTTGTAACCATTCAAGGACCCGATACGGCATGTTACGGTGAGCGTGTCAACATGACAAGTACCGTTACAGGTGGTAAATCGAATCAGTATACTTACTTATGGTCGCCAGGTGGTTCAACAGCCGAATTGGAGACCGATGTTTTACGTTCAACAAAGGAGTATCGATTAACTGTTTCTGACGGATGTACACCAAAAAATGGCCAGTCGACCCATACCATAACGGCCAGACAGCCATTGTCAATGGTCGCTTCGAAAGACACCATATTGTGCCTTGGAGAAACGGCATTAATGACCGTAAAGACAACCGGCGGAATTGAAAGTCAACAAAACATAACGTGGAGCCATGGACTTGGAACTGGGTTATCTAAAACAGTAACACCTTCAAAAACGAACTCCTATCATGTAACCTTGTGGGACCAATGCAGCGATTCTGTTTCTGCTGACATACAAGTTGTTGTTAACCCTAAACCAATTGTTAATTTTTCTACGCAAAGACCCATTCACTGCACAGGGATTCCAGTTCAGTTTTATGATTCTTCCATATCAACCGCACCAAATAAGTACCTATGGTACTTTGGCAACGGTGAATCGAGTAATGATCAGAATCCTAGTTTAGTTTTTAGCAAAACAGGTTTGTATGGCGTTACGTTAAAAGTAACCAATAGTTTTGGCTGTGTCGACAGCCTAACAATAGACTCGATTATTCGTGTAATCGATCACCCTATAGCAGATTTTAGTTTTTCACCTCAAGATCCAAGTTTCTTAAAGTCTAGAGTTGAATTCCTAAATACATCCAAACACAATACCAGTAGCTTCTGGGATTTTGGTGACGGAATATCAAGTAGAGACCAGAACGCCTCAAACTTTTATCGCGATTCGGGTTTGTATACAATTGTTTTACGGGTAGAAAACGGTATAGGGTGCTTTGACGAAATTTCTAAATCGGTTTATGTGGCTGACGACGTAGTAATCCATATCCCGACGGCATTTAGCCCTAACAAAGATGGCATCAACGATGATTTTAGACCTTACATAAGAGGCATGAAGTCGTATAATTTAATGATTTATAACAGGTGGGGAGAAGTACTGTTTAAATCAACCGAAACCACCAAACACTGGGATGGTATAGCGAACGGTAACAGAGCGATTCTTGGCTTTTACTTTTACCGATTGACAGGCATCGACATGAATGGAAAAGAGGTTGAGCGAAATGGAAGATTGAATGTAATCTACTAAAGATATTGTCAGGAAACGGTTCGGGGTCCTACTTCCATTCAACAGAATAGAATCTTTAAAAATGAGTAACACTTCCAATAAAAAAATAATCTACATCACTGCGGTTATTATATTGATTTGTGGATGTACAGCCGCTTATTTTTATTGCATGCCGCACAGAAATGTTATTGGAATGAGCGCTGAGGCAACCATCGAATCGACTGCACTTGTTGATGAATATTTATTAGATGGTATGGCTGCCAATGCCAAGTACCTTAATGAAGAAGGTGAATCTGCAGTTCTTGCTGTAACCGGTAAAGTTTCGTCAATTACAACGGACCAAATCAATCAGAAAGTAATTTTACTCAAAGGAGCTGATGCACATGCAGGAGTCAGTTGCACATTTACCGAAGAAACCAACAATCAAGCATCTAATGTTAAGATTGGGCAAAGCCTTACCATTAAAGGTGTGATTCGATCTGGCGCCGGATATGATGAAGACTCGGAGCTATGGGTAAGCTGGCTTGGGCTCACGCCCTTTTGATTCAAAAAACTGTTTGTATAACAGTTTAGGCAACGTGTGAAAATTAAGATCCATCGTTGTTTCTTTAAGATTCTCGAACTTACCTTCTTTCCAGTTGTGAGAATTACTGTATTTCTGTTGACGCGCCTTGGTGACAGTGCCCCCAAATTGAGCTTTAAATGTTTTCATTCGAATACCGAATTTGATGAATTACTTGTGGTTCCTGAATACTTATTGAACCAATTCTACTACTACTTCGTTTCGCCGCCCTATCACCTCATATGGCGGATTATACCCCAAATAACTGAAGTTACCAGTATAGGCTAACCCTTTATCATTTAATGCTTTTTTCAGTTTATCCGTATACTTCGAAATTTGTTTGTCGGTTGATTTTCCGCTAAACCGAATAGCAGCGACAATTTTCTCCTCTTCTTTGGCAAATCGCACAGTGCTATTATTGGGTTTTGGCAAATCCTCTAAATCAAGGTTCGACGGCACTTTAAACTTCATCGTGATGGAGTCGCTCATATCCATAGCAACAGGTGTTGTCATCGCAATTTTTTGATTCTTCTCATTATCCCCGAAGATGTAACCCGCTAAACGTCTAAAACCTTTTCCAGAAACATTTTTATAGGAGTCAGAAGCCATCACTGTATAGGAGAATAACGCCGGCTCATATTTACGAACCTCAAACTCTCCGTAATCTTTAACCACTGTATACGAATGGCCTTCTGTTTTGTTGGTAGATCGTTTGATTAAAATTTGTGACACTAGGAAAAGTACGCCCAATATCAACATAACGATTGCAAATGTTCTCATACAAAAGGTAACAATGCTGAGCGCTTATGGTTTTACAAGGTTTACCCCAGCATATGCAGTTGATGTGTCTGTTATAGCTTTTTACAAGCACACATACGCCATATGATTGCCAAAAGTCTATTGAATATTGTCTATTGGTGCCATGTGATTGCAACTCCGTCCAGATGTGTAATTAACTCTGGACCAAAGGCACCTGCCGGTGTTTGAAAGCCTGGTTCTGATTCTCCATTCAGTACCTTTTCCGCGCAAATTACACTCATAATAGCCGTGAGCTTGTAAGACTCTGGTGTTACCATTTCGGCAACAACCTCGTTTCCTTTCTCATCCCAAACCCGACCGTACAAATACGTCTTTAAGCTTTCTCTTTTCTCTTGACTGGGTCCAACGATCTTTTTACGAATCAGATATCTACCAATTCTTTGCATAATCGCCGATTTGATTAACCAAGACCACTTTGAAGCACGACGCATCGTGTTCATCATCTTAACCGGCATCCCTGTAAATACCTGAATGTTTGGTATTCCTGTGGTAACGAATGCTGTAAATACATCTCCCCATGCAATACCTACCACGTTTCTTTCTTTGCCCTGAAAAGATATGGACTTGCTAGCCGCAGCAACCTTTTGCTCAATGATACTCCCATCTACACGAATGGCACTTCCTTGATGAAACCTATTCAAAACAGACATCGCAGTACCTCTAGACAGTCCAGAATTGGATTCAAACGCCAGCTCTAAATGGGTTGCATTAGGCATCTTTTCTGATAAATATTTCGCTAGACAATCGGTTGGAACGACGTCAAAACCAGTTCCTGGTAGTAAGGTAATCCCCATATCCTTGGCTTGCTTGTCGTATGATTGAATATATTCAAACACCTCTATTTCACCGGTGATATCAGTGTAGTGTGTTTTATTTCGGATGCAAGCAGGTAGAATTTCTTTAATGGTTAATGAGAATGGTCCGGCACAATTGAGCAGCAATTTCTTATTTGCTAAAGCCTTGTCCCATCCATTTTGGTCGTTGTGTACAAACACTTCATAAGGCAAATCATATTGGTTGGCTAACGTTTTAACCAATTCCGCATTTCGACCCGCTACTGTAGGCTTCCAACCCTTGGCAACCGCTTCTTCAACAATAAGCTTTCCAGTATATCCATAAGCACCGTATATGAGGACGTCATTCATTACTGCAAGTATAGTGGGTTTCATAAAAAAGAGGTAGTGCTTCGCGTTTTGTATATTTGGTTATACCAAAATGTAACACTTTATGCGACGTATTAGTCTTTTTTGTTTGCTACTGTGCATTGCTTTTCAAAGTTATAGTCAGGTATATTTTACCTATGGATATGGAGGAAGTTTTACCAATGCCAAAGGATTAAATCAGTTTGTTGAGAATTATAACGCACGACGAACTTGGCTAAACACAGAGATGAAACCATTTTCATACTTAGATGGCATATCTGTCTCGTTGGGTCTGGGTTTTGGTGGTGGCTGGGTCGATATGGAGTATGCTTTAAGGGCTCAGAAACGATTTGCCGACGGAATTGATGCAGCAGGGGATGATGTAACGAGGCAAGTGAAGCTCAGACAGAATGCTTTTGCAGTTAGTACCGGCGGCATGTTTGTAGAAGGCAGTGGTGGTGTTGCTTTTGGTTTGAGGACAGAGTTTGGGAATCAAAAAATAAATACCCGGTTGTATGAAACGAAAGGCCCTAAAACGGATTGGGACAAATATGACATGGGTTTACTCGTTAATACCGGCCCAGTGCTCAAGATATTTATCGGAGAAGACGGGGGATTAGGTTCATTGGCGTTGTACTACACTTTTGGTTTATTAAACCCTAACGTTTCAGAAATAGAAGATTTAATCAATCATTCTAATCCCGAAGTTGACGACAAAAAGTATGACAATAAAACTGGCGGTTTTGGATTCAGCTTGTCGTTCGGGGTTTTTGGTGGGTAATCGTTTACCAGTACCAATTGACCATAAAATTTATGGCCGGCGTACCATGGCAACATAAGTCGTTTGGTAACAAAGCCTATTTACTCGCATCGATAGCTTAATGCGCTTACATTCAATAGTTCACCTGTTGCTCTTCTAATTTGAATTTGTGTAGGGAAACCTGTTTGGTTATATGTATAGTTAATCACTACTTCAAAGGGTTTGATTTAATCATGGGAAAATATGGTGTAGAGAAGATTAAAACGATTGGGGATGCCTATATGGCTGCCAATGGTTTGCCTTTAACCACAGCTAACTCCCTAGAGTATGCCATCCTCGCTGCTCTTGAGATGCAGGAGTTTATGAAATCTCGTTTGAAGGCCCTTGCAAAACAGGACAGGCAATCGTTTGTTATGCGTGTTGGGGTGCATACTGGTCCTGTTGTAGCCGGAATCGTGGGAATAAAGAAATTCCAATATGACATTTGGGGCGACACCGTTAACACAGCTTCTCGAATGGAATCAAATGGCGAGGCAGGAAAAATCAATATATCGAAGGCTACCTATCAGCTTATTAAAGACGACCCAAGGTTCCTATTCGACTACAGAGGAAAGTTAGAAACTAAAGGTAAAGGCGCAATCGATATGTGGTTTGTTAGTTTGGCCTAATTGGTTGTTAAACCCGCCGACTGACCTTCTTAAAGTTTAACTATTCGAAATACTTCGTTGTCAATTTTTAAATAATAGAATCCAGCGTTTAGGTAGGACAAATCACAGGTATTTGTGTCTACAATCAAGTTAAACTCCGATACCAATACGCCGTTTGAGGCAAACAATTTTGCGACATAATCAGGCTTGTTTTGCCGTTTAATTGTAATACTATGTGTGAATGGATTGGGGTAGACGAGCGTTGTTGAAATGTCAAACATCGGCTGAGCGGATAAACCACATTTAATCGTCTTCACCTCGATTATTTTTGAGCTTAAACATCCGTATTTACTCTTGGCAATTATTTCATACCGACCACTATCTGCAATCACCAACTTTTCTGAAACTAATGTCCCATTCACAGTATAAGTTGTTGAATCAGGTAGATTGATTACCCATGTGGAATCAACACAGATAATGGTGTCGTAAAACTGCTTTACACCTGGCAAACTATGCTGCCAAATGCTGATTGTGTCGCTAGATACACACCCATTGCTATCTGCTAAAAGCGCTGAATATGTGTTGGGTACATCAACGTTTATCTGATTGGATTGAACCAGTTCATTTTGCCAGTAAAATTTCTCACCCTTTGGACGAGCTAATGTGATTGACTGACCTAAACAAAACCCGGTGTCTTTCCCCAAATCAAAATTGGGCAATTTGTTTACTTTAATCTGAACGCTATCCACAGACCAACACCCATTAGAATCAAGTATGTTTACTGCACTGGTGATAGATGACGTCATAACCCAGTGATCTGTGATTTCAACGGAATTATAGTACCACTTGCTTACATCCTGAGGCTTGTTTATTATCACTGAATCTCCGGCACAGATGTCTGCTTTTGTGGTGTTAGGAGTTCTTAAATTATATTCAGAAATCGTCATACTATCTGAAGTGGTACATCCAAATTCATCGGTAACGATTAGTTCTATTTCTCCTTTCGAAGCTCGGTAATTATCTCCCCCTGGTATGTCATTCCACAAATAACTTTTGAAGTTTTCGGCTACCTTAATAAGTGTGTCTTGATTTGGGCAAACACTAATCATTTTTGGCAACTGTATCTTGGGGTTTGAAAAAGTCACTTCGACGGTGTCACGATACGAACAACCTTGTTTACTTACGGCTATTAGCGCCAACATTTCAGCTGAATCGCTAACATATTCAAAAGCGTGTACGGTGCTCTTATCGCTGGTCCATTTGAAATATGCAAATCCTGTTGGATCTGGTTTAAAGGTAACTTCGTCTTCTGTACAAAGATGAATGTCGGAACCTAAATTTGGCACCGTAATAGAATCTGGCAAAACAGTAACATAGGTCGAATCTGAAGTAATGCAGGCCGATGATGCATAGTTGGTCACAAATAAAAACGTTGTACTGTCGTAAGCTTTAATCGTGGCTTTCGATGTGCTAAACCTTCTTCCTGACGGCAGCTCTTGCCATACATATGAGCACCCCGATACTGGCGATACACCAATATCTACTATTTCATTTTTACAGGTTTGATAGGTTGTTGTTGGTTTGTTTAGCGTGATGGGAACATTATAAAAACTAACCAACCCCATTTCTGTTTTTCCTTTCACCCAAGGTTGGGTGCGGGCCAATCCATCGTATGTAAGACCCGTAATAGCACAGCTGCTTTTGTTTAAGCGTAACACAACCTCATTGTTACGAATATACCCTCGTGATATAACGACACTAGGATCACCTTCGATTCGGAACAATTTGGTAAAAGAACTATCCGCAAATATGCTGTCGCCAGGATATTTCATCTTTAGCGTCAATTCGGTTTGGTCAGAATTCGAATACTGGCAAGTATGTATAGTTGGTGCGTTAATGTGCTTTCGATTGCTTCCATAAAAGTCTCGCCCAAGCAAGGCACTCATCTGATGCCCCAACAGTTCGTATCCGTTGGTAAAACCATAATGACATCCATCGTGATTATTTAAGCCATTGGCACTTAAGGTCTGACAATTGGGAAGCACTTCTTCAAAAAGTCGTTGTTTGTTGCGCAATTGAATAGTTGGTCCTCCGCAACCAGCGCGTACTTGAATGACATAAAGTTTCTCGAAACTCGGGTAGTCCGTTTTCCAAAACGAATGGAGCTTCTGAAAAAGTGTATCATGACGCTCTGCATAGGGCCCATCACTCTCTCCTTGAAAATATAAAATGCCTCGAATGTTTTGATCTAATTTTGCTTTCCTTACCCGATAAAGCAAACGCCCATAAATGGTATTTAGATTCGTTGGATTATTCGGATCTCGCTGATGTTGTGTAATTCTCGTTCCACCTACAGCTCCATTTATAAGGCAAATAGGCACCGAAAACGAATCTACCAATACTTGCGCCATAACGGCACCCCACTGGCCAACTGAACCTCGGTTGTAAGCGCCATCGGCATACGTTCTGTACCAATTGGTATCGGCATTTGTCGCAGCGCCATTTGTGCTGCTCGTACCATACGAACGGCAATATTTATCGTAGTATGATGTATCAAATTTGTTGTATGAAGCGGCCACTGCGTTACTTTGTCCTTGAATAAGAAATACGTCACCCACAACAACATCATCTATGTCTTTAATGACTATCGATTTGCCTATCAATTCGTATCTAATTTTGTATATGTATTTACCCGCAGGTAGAAATACCATGTGCCTAAAACTGGTTTGAGAACCGTTTGGAACAAGTCGCACTTTGACCCTGCTTAAGAGATATCCAGATTGATAGACTTTTATAAATAAGGTTGGATACGTGGTATCCTTAACCACGCCGGTTAAAAGGTAATTAGCCGATTTAGATTTGATGTTTTGTGCTAAAAATGCTCCGTCTTTGGGTGCATCTGTCAGCTGTATCTGGGCAGATACGGTTGTTGCATAAACCAACGCGCATAGAAGCAGTAATTTTCTAACAACAGGCATTGACCCAAAGGTAGTTAAATAAACTAGGTGCTAAGCGCTTTCTACAGGCTCCGATTCAACTTCAAGATCAGCTCCATGGGTTAGCGCATTTAGTTTCTTAACAAACACAATAAGCAGCAATCCAAACAGAACACAGAAGATAAAAATACCCATAAAAATGGCAAACGGGCTAGAATCTTCGAAAGCTGCTTCGCCCAATATACCGGCTAGTTTATTGCCAAATCCACTCGCGCAGAAATACAATCCCATCATCATAGAGACGTATTTAACGGGTGAAAGTTTGGTAATAAAGTTGAGAATAACGGGAGATATACTTAGCTCGCCCACTACATGGAGTAGATAAGCCAGTAGTATCCAAATCATCGACGCCTGACCCGTGCTTAAAGTAGAAGCATCATACGCTGCTTTAGCTAAAAAGATAAAACCTACACCGGTTATGATGGTCCCGACACCCATTTTAAAAATAGTTGAGTTCGGTTTACCCTTTTTTCGCAGGTAATTCCAAATAAATGCCACTGGCACTCCTATTAAGATTACATAAAACGCATGTAATGCCTGGAACCAACTTGTAGGCACAACAGAGCTACCAATAGAACGATTCACAGATTCCTTTGTGAATAGATTCATTAATCCACCTGCTTGTTCGTAAGCGCCCCAAAATATAATCGCTATAAGAAAGGTTAAGCCTAAAACCACCATGCGGTCCTTTTCAATTTTGGTTAAGGGCTCTTTGGCCTTTTTACCTGACGCTGGGTCTATTACTTTGGGTACAAAATCACCAATGCCTTTCAAATGTTTTTGCCCCCAGATGTATACCAATTGGCCGATTAACATGCCAATACCTGCCAAACCAAATCCATAGTGCCAATTAATAGTTTCACCGATATAACCAACCAGAAGGGGGGCAGTAAACGCGCCAATATTAATACCTATATAAAACAGTGTAAACCCTTTCGTTCTGTTGGGGTCATTCTTGCGGTAGAGAGACCCTACCATTGAGGATATATTTGGCTTTAAGGCGCCAACCCCTAACACGATAAAAACACAACCAATATAAAATGCTTGAATCGTATCGAGCGCCAAAATGAAATGACCAATACAAAGTAAAATACCGCCAAGCATCACTGTTTTTTTCTGGCCTAAAAAGCGATCTGCAATAATCCCACCAGGCACCGCCATTACATACACCATCATGGTATACCAACCATACAAGGCCAAGGCATCTGCTTTTTCCCAACCCGCACCAGGATTTAATCCTGTAGCTTTAGCCGCCAAGTACAAAACAAAAATGGCACGCATGCCATAATACGAAAAGCGTTCCCACATTTCGGTGAAGAAAAGAACGTATAACCCTTTTGGGTGGATTGACTTAGTGCTGTTGGCCATAGAATAGTCTAAAAATTTGGTTCAATAGTCGGGAATAATATTCAAGAATCCATGCATACGTACTCTTCCGTCATCGATCAAACCAAGTTTAAGAAATCAATGAAGGCTAGCGACGTCTGACAGTTGTGGTTCAAATCATGTACATACAACAGCAAAAAGGATTATATCAACAAAGACTTATTGGGTCTAGACTATTCCAAATTCATCCTGCCTATCCAAATGATCTTCCCATTTTTACTTTCTCCTATGAAGGTTAAATTCGTTCCGTCTGGAGATTTCAAACTCGGGAATTCAGGATTTGTATAATACAACTGCTTGTCGTTTTCGTCTGCACCTAAGGCTACAAAGTCGCCAATTGAACCTGCTTCCAAATCAATTTTTGCCACTGCTGGATAATATAATAACTTAGATTTTGAAAGTGTAGAAGCCCCTGCTAATTCCAGCAATCCTCCGCCTATCTCCACTCCACGTCGCATTCCTTTTAGCTCTCCATACGTCCAATACAGGCTTTTGCCGTCTCCGCTTAATGCAACTTCTTGAGGTGTTAATATCGACTTAGACCATTTGTTATTCTTATCGCGCTTAATGCCATATTGTGCTTTAAGTTGACCTTGGTTGTTAAAATGAAACATTACCAAGTCTTTGTAAGCGTCTTTTACTTTTATCGTTTTGGTGGCATCATCAGGATCTGGGATATTTTTAGTCGTGTATTTTTGACCTGAAAGAATTAATTCTCCGTCTGGCGTAATGTAGACCAAGCAACGTTCAAAGAGCTTGCCTTTGTATTCAGGAGATTTTTTCTGAGAAGGAGGGGTTACTGCTTTTTCAGAAAACTCATCCAAGTTTGTTGTATTGGCCCATGCAAACTTTCCGTCGGAGATTTTCATTACTTGATAGTCTCGGTATTTAATTTCTTTTACGGCAGACCTCCCTGACAATGGAGAATTGGTTGGTTGTAAACTGCTTACGTATGCTTCGTCTTTGGCTGGTCCAAAAAAGTAACAATCATCCCCTTCTTGGCTCATGGCGTAATCTTCGATAACCCAACCACTGGTAGGCAGTTTCATTGATATCTTATCGGCTATACTGCCGTCAGCGTCGATGAGCACCATTGTTTGATCCGCTGGATCTGGATTCATCATCTTTTTTGCTAAGATGCTTTTGATTGGCGAGAAGACAACCGCAAGCTGACCTTGAGATATATCCAATACGTCGCCTTCGCCTTCAAACGCCAAGTCTCTATCTGGATTTAGCACGTTGAAATAGCTGATGGCCATTACATTGGGAAACTCAATTAGTTCTAGCTCTTCCACTTCAAATTCACTATTTACTTTTAGAATCTGAAACTTCTTTGCATGTTGCCATTTTACAGACTTATCACCTTTGGGTGGCTTCAAGCCGATAATTAGATACACCTCACCTGTTACAAAATTATTGACACGATCGTATAAATATATGCGCTGATTATCTGCACCTTTAATTGTTTGCTTTTCGAGTGTTTGCATTTTACGTGTATAGAAACCGTAATTCCAATTGAACGTGTAGGTATACGAAACACGCTGTGCAACTAGTTTTCCGCCCCAAGCTGGGTTGATGTAAACCATTTCGCGGGTATACGATTCTCCTCTGTAATCAAACCAAGGATACTTATCTCTAACCGAATTCACTTCATCCGTAATGTTGCCGTCATCGTCTATACTTGCATCACCCTTAAAGACGTCCATAAGGTTGTATTTATCCTGTTCCTCTCTAACGAAATCTAGATTTTCGTCAAAAATATAATCAGTAAATACGGTGCTTAACGCATTTTTCTCGACATAAGACAGTGTCGTCGTTTTGCCACTAGTGCTGTACGTCACGTTTCCTAGGTAAGAATCTTTCTTCAGGCTTTTAAATTCATAGGTATTTTCAACGACAAGATTTTGAGCAAGGCTTTGAAAAACAAACAGAATGAGAAGACTAGTTAAAAGTGAATATTTACGCAACATGTGATAAAGTATTAAGTTAAAACGACAAGATAAATTTCCTGTTTGGTTTGGGCGGCAATGTATAATGAAACATCTACATAGTTTCTATTATGTACCTTTAGGATAAAACTAAAACATCAGGTTAGCAGAAGTGTACCACTTCAAAGTCCGATATCTGACCCGATCAAATTTTTCCTATGAAAAGAATTTTGTTGCTGAAGGGCTTAATAATACGTTGGTCTGCGCACCTTAGCCACATGCTTGGCCAATCGCATTACTTGACGGGTATACCCATACTCATTGTCGTACCAAACATAGAGGACAACGTTTTTGCTATCCGGATGGACAATGGTAGCAGGGCTGTCAAAAACAGAGCAGCAGCCATTTCCAATAATATCATTCGACACAAGCTCTCCATCAATCGAATAGAAGATTTGACTAACCAGTTCGCCATTGAGTGCGGCGTCTTTTAGTATTCCGTTCACCTGGTCTACCGTTGTTTCTTTACCAACCGTCAAATTCATTATGGCTAATGAGCCGTTAGGTGTTGGAACACGCACGGCATTAGCTGTCAACTTATTAGCCAACTCTGGTATCACTTTGGTTACCGCTTTACCAGCGCCAGTTTCTGTGATTACCATATTGATTGCCGCCGAACGTCCTCGTCGTGACTTCTTATGCATATTGTCCAACAAGTTTTGGTCGTTGGTGTAGGCATGTATGGTTTCTACATGGCCTTTTTTGATTTCGAGGTGATCGTTGATGACTTTTAGTACCGGAGATATGGCATTAGTGGTACAAGACGCAGCGGAATAAATTTTTTCATTTTTGACATCAAGTGCCTTATGGTTGATACCATACACCACATTGGGTACTTCCTTTCCAGGAGCCGTCAGTAACACTCTCCCAGCGCCTTCAGATTTCAAATGTAATCCAAGCGCTTCTCTATCTCTAAAAACACCTGTATTGTCAATCACTAGGGCGTTGTCAATCCCAAAGCTTTTGTAATCTACCTTATCTGGGCTTGATGCTTGAATCATGTGCACAATCTGACCATTAATCACCAGTGCTTTGTTCTCCAAATCTTCAATAATGGTTCCTGAAAAAGGACCATGTACAGAGTCGGTTCTTAACAAAGATGCTCGTTTAATAATATCATTATCAGAGTTGCTGCGGGTTACAATCGCTCTTAATCTTAGTTGTTGTCCCTTCCCTGTGTTCTTTATTAATTCTCTAGCCGCTAAACGTCCAATTCTACCAAACCCATATAACACAACATCGTTTGGCTCGAGTGATTGCGCTTCTGTTTGAACAAATGCAGACAACTTGTCGGCAATAAAATCAGCTTTCGTTTTATAGTCTTTTTGCACTTCCTGCCATTCATAGGCTAGTTTTCCGATGTCAATTCTTGAAGGCGCAAAATCCATTTCGTTGATGATCTTGGCCAATTCGGCGGTATCATATACGGTAATAGGTTTGTTCACCACGTCTTTTGCATATTTATGCAACCTTAAAATCTCAGAAACTCCTTGATCCACAAGTATGTTTCTAAAGAGCACCAACTCTATACTTTTATCATAAAGTAACGTACTGGTTGAGTTGATTAGGTTAACCGCGGCTCTTTTCTTGTCGATCCAGCTTTCAAGTTCTTGCTCGTACTTTGCAGCTGCATTATTCTCAAGTTCTGTTTTGTTCATCGTTTTGCAAAATTGTCTGCAAACTTAATTCGATATTATGGTAAACGAAACGACTTTTATCTTATCAGCTTGTTATAACTTAAATCATGGACAAGACGACAGTCAAAGTCGTTGAATTTACGCTTAGATTAATCATAATAAGAGTCATGAACGCAAACAAAAAATGGCCCCTAAGGGCCATCTTCTGTATATACATTTTAATAGATTGACTAGTTTTGAGCCAGCACCAATTGTTCTAAACTGTCGATGATAACGACATAAAAACCAGCAAAAAGTTCGTGCATGTCCTTCTCTACTTCGGTAGAAGAATCAAAAGTACACGACCAGCTAATTTGACAGCTTCCTTCCTCTGTTTGGGTTATTTTAATTGTACTGACATAATTTTCTACTGGGAATGGCCCTTCTGAAATGGCATATTCCATTTCCATTGTTGTGTCTTCCACACGGTTTAATGTTTCATAAATGGCAGCACCATCAGGAAGGTAACAGATTCTTTTTGCACCTGGCCCATCTCCTTCTGTTATTGATCGCTCAATAGGCGAGTATTCTTCTATACCCTTAAATGATGAAAGCATATCCCATGCTTTTCTGCTATAATATTGATCAATTTTGTTACGTTAACCTTTGTCATATTTCTAATTGTTTAGTCAAAGATATTTCCATCTTAATGAGTTTGGATTCGAGTGCTATTATCATCTGCAAATGCTCCAACATTTTGATTTTTTAAAAAAAGACATAAATTTGACCATGAGAGAAATTTTAATAATTCCTGTATTTTTATTGACTTGTTTAACGCTAAGTGCTCAAAAACCAGTTAATGACGAATGTTCCGCAGCCGTAGATTTAACAAATATTCTTCCAAACGAAATTGGTCAAACAAGCACCAGTGAATTATTCACAAACGTTGCATCCACTGGAGAAAAGTGGCTTTATCCAGCACTAAAAAATTGCGGTTGGTATGACAAAGATTTCACAGGAGAAGCTCTTAAGCATCCTTGCCCAGAATGTGGTGCGCAATCATGCGAGTCTCCCAGTGTGGATCAAACAGTATGGTTTAAGTTTACAGGAGACGGAGAAGATTACCAGATAAGAGTACGAGGTAGTTCAGTTGACCCTAATGCTACTATGACTAATTCTCAAATGTCAATTCTCACAGGAAGTTGCGAAAATTTCCAATTGGTCACAGCAAGTGATGATGAGTGGGGATGGTGGGGTATGTTCAATTCTGGAAGAACATTATCTACCAAAAAAGGGGTGCAGTACTACATCGTGGTTGATGGACATCGGATAGACTCTGTAACTGTAAATGAAGGAAGTTTTAAATTAACGTTTACTAAGCTAACCTCAATGAAGGATTATGATGAGTGCGAGAATCCATTGTCTATTAATGAACTGTTCTCTAAAAGAGAAAATAGCGTTGGACCTTTTCATCATTCGGCTGAAAACGGAGGTTTAACACCTGATGACCAAAATGTTGCTCCGTGTTGGAGTGACAACAAAGAAAATTTTTCTGCTTGGTACTCATTTGAGGGTGTTAATGGCTTTACAACCATTAAACCAACCGATTGTAATGGAGTGAGTTTCTTCGGAGGCAACATGATTCAAATGGCCCTGTATGAAGGAGATTGCTCATCAGACTTAAAATTAGTAGGTTGTAATGACGGAGCTACAGGTTGGCCAAATACATGGGCCAATTTATCATTTAGCCCAGATCCAACAAAAGAATACCTTCTAAGAGTTGACAGTAGAGAGTTTTACTTTCAAGGAATGACTTTTTCTCCCGATGGTTCTTATTGTTTGTCTGCAACTACAACTACAGCTGGTCAGGTTCAAGAAAGTTTCAGTTCAAAATTTAATCTTGTACTTATTAGAGAGGGAAGCACTCGAATTGTGCAATGGGATGATTCTCATGGAGAGGTTAATTTGCAACTTATAGACGCAATTGGTAGAACTATTTGGTCCTCTTTGAATATTAAGGTAAATACGACTAACTTACCCGATTTAATTCCTGGGAACTATATTCTTTGTGCCCATGACAAAGACGGAAACAGAGGTAAGATTTGGGTTCAGATAAACTGAGATTAAAATTTATTAAAACCCTCTCTTAAATATTAACCTCTAATAGTTCACTTTATGCTGACTGTATACAACAGACAAATCATCAAGTTTTTCAGCATAGGGTTTAAAGAAACTATTCCCAATAAGTAGCATGTTATAACCATCTTGATTTTCTACTGGTTGTGGAGTTTCTTGTGTTTGATTATCCTCTTTACATGACGAGAATGTAACAATAAATAATAGAAGGGTAGTTTTTAAATAGGTCTTGACTAATTTCATACACTAGAATGGTTTTAAACAAAATAAGAGAATTAAACTAGATTTTTCAATCTTCCCAACTTTTTACTCAAATTATTATGATTAATCTCAGTCACTTGCTGTTTTTTGAAATCCCTTTATTCAAATCCTATTTTTTACCTGAAACAAAAAAGGTATCAAAAGAACTTGATTTACAGGTAATTATGAGACCTTTTAATATAGTACGAATCTGATAGACCTTATTTATCGAACAACGCAGCAACCTTCATTTTGCGCACGTGCAAATTCGAAATTATGAAAAGACCTACCTCTTAATGAGTCTAATAGGTCGACACGTGTTATTCACCATAAGAGACAGACTCTAAGTCTGGGTATATATCATATTTTTACCATAAGCAATGACACTAGATTTGTGCCAAAACAAGCACATGGTTTTACCAGATAAAATTCATTCATTCCACATCCCAGTTATGGGCATTGCTTTTACACTTGACACCCCTATAAAAGTTGCCCGTTTTGGCATCTCTTCTGCCATCTCTATCATGGAGGACAACTTACTTGAAAAAATACGCGAAAAATATGCCACAGAATATGGACTAGAATTCTCTCCAATTTCAACAAAGGAAGAAAACTATAGATCGAAAAGGATTACGCGATATTTGGATCTGGTTCATGACATAATTGAAAAGCAATTGACCAAACTCAAAAAGGAAGCTTTTGAGCCAGACTCTGAGATAACAAAATACTTTGAGTTGCTTAACAACAACAGTGCTTTATCGATTGTGTATTACCAAATGCTTCAAACCAATAATAAAGCTGAGAAACTACACCTGCAAAATGAATTACGTAACAAGATTCAACCTGGATGTATTGACGTTAACATAATGACTAAGCTCGATAACGTACATTATAACAAAGAAGGTGAGTTGATAAAAGATGGTTCTGATGCCGTAGTTGCTATGAAAGGATATACCGATAGTAAACTCAAAAACTCGTCCGTCATATTATCTGCTGGAATGAATCCAAGACTTTTTAATTATATGGCAGAAGTTGGCGCTTTTGAACCTAACGAATTTGGTTGGTTCGACAAAGGCGTTACAATAAAAGTTTCAAATTATAGATCTGCGCTAATTCAAGGAATAATGTTGGCAAAAAAGGGAATTTGGGTAAATGAGTTTAGAATTGAATCGGGACTAAACTGTGGTGGACATGCATTTGGGTCGGACGGAAACCTTATAGGTCCAATTCTTGAAGAATTCAAGTGTAATAAAGCGACGTTAAAAGAAACCCTATACAGCCTCATTACGAAATCAAGTAAGGCCGCTTTATTCAACAACACTGAACCACTCCCGATTGCCATTACGTTTCAAGGTGGAATCGGAAGTTATGAAGAAGATCAGGTTTTATTGAATAAATATCACGTTGATGGAACAGGTTGGGGGAGCCCATTTTTACTCGTTCCTGGAGCTACAACTGTTGACGATGAGACATTGTCCTTACTTACTCAAGCCAAAGAAAAAGACTTGGTATTAAGCCACAATTCCCCGCTTGGCGTTCGTTTTCACTATTTAAAAGGAACTAGTTCTGAAAAAGAAAAATTTGACAGAATAGAAAAAGGAAAACCAGGTAGTCCTTGTTATGAGAAATTTCTAGTGTCAAATACAGAGTTCACAAAAGAACCCATTTGCACGGCTTCTCGAACGTTTCAAAAAAAGAAAATTGAACAACTTCAATCGTTAGGACTAGAGGATTCAGAATACCGACGACAATTTGATAAAATAGTCGCAAAGGAGTGTTTGTGCATTGGCTTAAGCAACGTAGCCATTAAAATTCACAACCTTGTTCCGTTTAAAAAGCTTGATGGTGTAAACATCTGCCCAGGGCCTAATATCGCTCACTTCTCATCGGTTATGACTTTAAGACAAATGGTAGATCACATTTACGGTAGGCAAAGCACCGCAGATGTAGACAGACCCAGTTTTATTAAAAAGGAAATCTCGGTTAATGTAGATTTTCTAGCTGAAATGTTAGAAGAAAAGCTAGAAAGTTTCAACCAAAAGAGGATTGACTATGTGAAGGCGTTCCATGAAAATTTATTAGAGGGAATCCAGTATTATCAGAACTTAAAGTTTGATAAACCAAATTTCAATGAATTGTCATCGAGAATTTTAGATGGTTTAGATGAAGCTGAAACTAAAATTAAAAGAATGCTACAAGGCTTTCTGCTTCAATTGAATCATGTTCCCAACAAATAAACCATCTACTCAACGGGTTTACTATCCTTTATTGATTCACTTCCACCTCTAAAGCAATCGCTTTGGGGTGAAGGATGTTGTTCTCTATATGTATATGCTGATGCAAGTCTTGTTCAAACTCATCTAGTTTGTGAAAAAACGCACGATAGGTATTACATGCCCCTTCTGGCGGTGTGTATGTATCCGATAGTGTTGAAATTCTTTTAAAAATGTCTCCAACCACTTCATGCTCGTCTTCCATCACACTTATTGGATTTTTAACCGTCCCAAACGGCACTATCAGACCTCCATTGCTTTCCTTTTTGTGCTGCTCTAATTTAACAATATATGGAAAAAGCATGTGCTCTTCTTTTTGCATATGTGTCTGCATTTCATTTACAGTTTGATGAACAAGTTCTTTAACCTCTAATAACTCAGAATAATGATGTCCATGTACACGGGCTACTTTGTCGGCGTATTGAATCATGATTTGACTGTTCTCTTTAACATACCTATGGTGTACGTCAACAATGTAATTGACCAACTTAGTTAACTCCCAAGAATTAAAATCTTGACCTACTGCTTTCGGTCGAACCACTTGCTCTAATTCAGTTACTAGTTTTGCGTAATCGATGCCCTTTTTTAAACATACTTCGTGTACCGAAACTCCACCACCACAGCAAAAATCTATGCCATGTTTTTTAAATACGTGCGCTGTATTAATATTTTGTGATACAACCTCGGCGACTGTTTTACCCTCACCGAAAATGGGTTCATTTGCTAGAATACTTACCATATTTATAATCGTTTTAAATAACAGTTCAATATTGGCCCTTCAATAGAATTTAAATAGTGACGTCCATCATGGCACCAACTGAAATTTATCAGTTTTGCCATTATAACATTTATATAACTAAATCATTACCAATACATAAGACTACACCATGCTATTGATGTATGTCTTTTATCATAATTTCAAATCAGACATTTCCAGATCTTTATTTGTTCAAATAAATACATGGAACTAACAAAAATTTCAATTGCCCTCCTCACACTTGTTCTGCTGATAAGTGGTTGCAAATCTGAAGAGCCAATGCCAAAAACTAGCTCAGCTACGATTGACGTTAATCACACAGTTGACAACGCAATAATTGCAAGTGGTAAGGTGAATTATCAGAACACAGCAAACAACCAATATTCGATTACTAGACTAGAATATTACTTGTCAAATTTCAGGTTTATTCAAGAAAATGGTGAAGTAACAAGGTATGACCAAGTGTTTTATATAAATGCGTTTGACTCTACCTCCTTCCGATTGTTTTTCGACAACCTCCCTCCTGCTCGTTACACCAGTTTAGTGTACAATTTTGGTTTAATTCCTAAACAGAACATCAGCAATAGTTTATCAAATACGAATGCAAACGCCAATATGTTCTGGCCCGAAATGATGGGTGGTGGGTATCACTTCATGAAACTTGAAGGGCGATATAAGGATTCAATCGCACTAACTGGATACGCCATTCACCTAGGAACTAACGTGTGTACATTACAATTGTCTTCACAAATCGATGCTTCCACTTTGAATAAACCGATTCACTTAGATTTGACTATGGATGTGAATGAATGGTTTACGAATCCAAAGGACTACGATTTCATTACAGACGGTCGCTACACGATGGGCGACACGACATTGATGACTCATATAACTGACAATGGACAAACTGTATTCACGCTTAAATGACAAACCAATGAACCGCTTAAAGCTAGCGATAAGTTTTTGTTGCCTTGTGCCGAGTTTGATGTATTCGGGATGTAAGGAAGACCCTGTAATTATCCAATCCCAATGTAAATTAACGCCCTTAGAACTCAGTCAGCCTTTGTTCTATCCCCAACTCATTGCATCACAGCAAAACCCGCTTACAGAAGAAGGTGTGGCTTTAGGTAGAAAACTGTACTACGACACTTTACTCTCCAAAGGTGGTCCGCATAGCGGTAAGGCTTGTGCGACCTGCCATATTCAAAGTAAATCGTTTAGTTTAAACACCTCAGGCACGGCCATTATTCCTCATGTCAACCTAGCTTGGAAAACACATTTCTTGTGGAATGGTGCAATAGATCAAGGTTTAGAAGAGGCAATGATGTTTGAAGTGAACACGTTTTTTAACGCTGACGTAAGTCACTTACAAAAAACGAAAACGTATCCGTCACTTTACCTATGTGCCTTTGGCGACAGCATCGTTAGTGTTGAAAATACGGCCAACGCTTTAGCACAGTTTCTCCGATCAATGACAGCAACCAACAGCAGATACGACCGGTATCTCAGGGGACAAGGTCAGTTAACGACAAGTGAAAAAGATGGTATGAACATTTTTCTATCCGAAAAAGGAGATTGTTTTCATTGCCATACCATTCCATTATTGCACGACAACGAATTCCACAACATCGGTTTGGAAGATGAATTTAATAGTTCTAACTGGGGTCGATATGCTGTTACTAATGACAGTAACGACATCGGAAAGTTTATGACACCTACATTGACAAACATTGAGTTGACAGCGCCTTATATGCATGATGGTCGTTATGCAACATTGATGGACGTTGTAGAACATTACAATACTAAGGTGAAGATCTCAAACTTTGTTGATCCAATACTTACGAAAAATAATAAAGAGAATGGACTTCAACTAAGTGAAGACGACAAACAAGATTTGGTTGCATTTCTAAAATCATTTACTGATCAATCGTTTATCAGTAATCCAGATTTTTCGGCTCCTTAATCAACTAATTTTTTGCGAAAGTTCCAACATTTACACTTCTATTTATCGACTGTTTTAGAATTAAATAAGCGATAGTTGACATATTCTTTAGTTCAACAAAACTGCTAGAAATACCAACTTCCATTTGTTTAATATTGATTGATTGTTTCAGTTTTATTACGAACTCAAGTGCATCCAACAATTCATTTGATTTCTTGAATATAAATGCTTTCTCATACATCATTTTTTGTAAGGCAGTTTTTTTTAGGCTCACCCAATTCTCATCTATTTGTGAAACCATTGGCAACTTCCTGTTTAAAGAAAATGGGGAATTCATGTTCGGACAATTGCTAAGGTGTTGTGCAATGTTAAAGGCATAAACGAGGGCTTCTATCAATGAGTTTGAAGCCAATCTGTTGGCACCATGTAACCCCGTATTCGAACATTCACCACAAGCCAGTAGGTTTGGTATATTAGTTTCGCCAACTGAATCTACATCTATACCTCCACAAACGTAATGCGCTGAGGGCGTTACTGGAATTAAGTCTATACTGAGGTCTAGTTGCATTGAGTGACAATGGTTAACTACCTGAGGAAATTTGAGTTTCAACTCCGATTGGTCTAAATGACGACAGTCTAAATAAACATAAGCTTCTTTAGATGCTCTAAGTTCATTCCAAATGCATTTGGCTACAATATCTCGAGTAGCAAGTTCTCCTCGACTATCCACATCAAAAAGAAATCTTTCACCTTCTTTATTTATTATGTTCGCACCAAATCCTCGTAACGCTTCAGAAATTAAAAATGGTTGTGCGTTTCCTTCTGTTACAAATAATGAAGTAGGGTGAAATTGGACAAACTCCATATTGGAAACATTTGCTCTCATCCTGTATGCCATGGCAATTCCGTCACCTGTTGCGATTTCAGGGTTTGAAGTACGTCGGTAGACCTTCCCAATACCACCAGTGGCAAGGATCGTCTTATTCGCAAATATGTTTTGAACCTTTTTGCTTTTTAGATGTAAAACCGTTAGGCCCTCACAAACTTGTAAACTTGGATGCATTAGTAAATCTGTGCCTATACAGTGTTGCATGATCTTTACGTTGTTAAGTGTACTCAATTGCCGAAGCAAAACTTCAATAATTTCTCTTCCTGTGAAATCACCTTTGTGTACAATCCGATTCGTACTGTGCCCCCCTTCTCTCCCAAGGTTCAAGCCGCAATCGACATTTAGATCAAATTGCGCACCCCACGAGATAAGTTCCTTCAGTCGTTCAGGAGCTTGACGAACCACCATATCAACTACTTTAGGATGGCTCAGACCATCACCAGCTTTCAAAGTATCACTAATGTGCAAGGAATATGAATCTATATGTGAGTCAGAAACAACGGCAATACCGCCTTGAGCCATAAACGTATTTGAATTTTTTACATCTGACTTCGTCACAATGGTTATTTTGCTTTTGGGAAGTCTTTTGCCTAACTGAATGCCTAAAGACAAGCCTGCAACGCCAGACCCTACTATGAGATAGTCTGTGTGCATAAAACTATGAATAGGTCAACATACGTTGAATCGGCCTCAATGCTTTTTGTTGTAAGTCGGCTTGTATTTCTATCGCTGGAGATTCATCTAGCAAACAATCATACAACTTTTGTAGGCTGTTCATTTTCATAAAAGGACACTCACTACATGCACAAGAATTGTTTTCGAAAACAGGTGCTGGAACTAAGGTTTTATCCGGAACTAGCTTTCTCATACTTTCTAAAATTCCAGCTTCTGTCGCAACAATGAACTTTGTCTTTTTGCTCTTTTGAATAAATTGAATCATTTTAGATGTCGAGCCTACAAACTCAGCTAATGCAATAATCTGACTTTCACATTCTGGATGTGCAATGAGCACAGATTCAGGATGTTTAACTAAAATATTCTCTATTTTTTCCTTGCTAAAAACTTCATGAACAATGCAACTTCCATCCCATAACACCATGTTTCTTCCTGTTACAGAGTTGATATACGCTCCCAAATTTCTATCTGGAGCGAATACAATTTTTTGATCTTTAGGATAAGACTCAACAATTTGTAAAGCATTTGACGACGTACAAATCACGTCACTAAGTGCTTTTACTTTTGCGCTTGAATTTATATAAGTGATGACAACATGATCTTGATGATAATCAAGAAACGACTCAAATATTTCTGGAGGGCAAGATTCCGATAACGAACACCCAGCACTTAAATCAGGTAACAAAACTGTTCTTTTCGGGTTTAAGATTTTTGCTGTCTCTGCCATAAAATGGACTCCAGCAAAAACAATTATTTCTGCTGTTGATTCTGCTGCTTTCCGCGACAGGTCCAAACTATCCCCAATAAAATCAGCTACACCAAGAATGTCAGGGGTTTGGTAATAATGTGCCAATATCAAAGCGTTTTTCTCTTGCTTCAATTCCTGAATTCGATCTATTAATTGGTTTCCTACCATAGCGACACAAATGTATTGTTGAAATTAGAAACTGATAATGACACTTATCATGTCCTAGAATTACCCTCAGAAACCAGAAGTCATTACTATTGTAAGCAAACACCTACACAGGCTCGTAAAGTAAAAAACACAAATCATGTTTCGCTATGGATAGTTTTAGAGCGTTTATTTTCCCGAAAAGCCTAACGTATACTTTATTAATAACAATGAAAAACATGAAACCACTTATCATACTTGCCGCAATATCGATTTGTTTGTGGGGTTGTAACCAATCCACTGAAAATAACTCCAATAGCCACAAAGATCATCACGGCTCAATATCCCTTAATGAAGGTGAGAAATGGATTGTGGATAGCGCCATGATAGTGCATATTAGAAATATAGAACAAGACATTCTTGACTACAAACAGAAAGATTCAAATCAATACAGCACTTTGGCTGCCAAGCTTCAAAATCATTTAGACTTACTTACTTCAAACTGCACTATGAAAGGCCAAGCACATGATGAGTTACACAAATGGCTTGTACCGTTTATGCAATTAGTAGATGATTTACTACATGCTGAAACCGATGAAGCAAGTACTTTTAAGGACATTGAAGACTCAATTGCAACTTTCAATACATACTTTAAATAGTCGGATTTAAGCGAGGCTTTTTGGCTGCACTGAAGAGAACAGTATTTAGTCACCGTTGTACGGGCTGTAAATTCCTGTTCACAATACTGGCAAATACGTTGTACCTCAATTTTACTGCTCATTTGATAGCTTTAAATATCATTAAGTATATTTAAATGCAATTAAGCGCAAAATAAAAAGGGCTACACCCCTTTTTTGTACTTCTATTGCGAAAGGTACAGCCAAGGTACAGCCAAGGTACAGCCAAGGTACAGCCAAGGTACAGCCAAGGTACAGCC
>ERZ1048872.297-NODE-297-length-58957-cov-13.641642_pt1 | contig 58957 bp, 53 predicted proteins | sample MGYA00383100_ERZ1048872 | MGnify/ENA primary metagenome ERZ1048872 (study PRJEB29581, sample SAMEA5548370) | metagenome | biome: marine; feature: coastal; material: water | depth 50 m | study: Short-term variability in the microbial, nano- and picoplankton...
GTTTTACCGACACCGGTGGGGCCGAGGAACAGGAACGAACCGTTGGGGCGGTTGGGGTCCGACAGCCCAGCACGTGAGCGACGCACTGCGTTGGATACTGCAACTACCGCTTCGTCCTGACCCACTACACGACTGTGCAATTCGTCTTCCATACGCAACAGCTTTTCGCGATCGCCTTCCAGCATTTTGGAGATGGGTATACCGGTCCATCGGGAAACCACCTCGGCCACCTCCTCTTCCGTAACCTTGTTACGCAGTAGCGTGTGCTCAACGGTTTCAGCAGCCTGCGCTTCTTCTAGCTGTTTTTCCAGCTCGGGGAGTTTGCCGTATTGCAGCTCTGACATTTTGGTCAGATCACCGGCACGTCTGGCAGACTCCATCTCCAGTTTGACCTGCTCCAGATCACTTTTAACCTGGGCACTGCCCTGCAGAGACGCTTTTTCCGCCTTCCAGACTTCTTCCAGGTCGGAGAACTCACGTTCTACGACTTCAATTTGCTCATCCAGGTGCTTTACCTGCTCCTTGGCAGTCTCATCTTTTTTAACCGCTTCGCGCTCGATTTTCAGTTGAATAAGCCTGCGTTCCAGCTTGTCCATCGCCTCTGGTTTAGAGTCGATTTCCATACGGATACGGCTCGCCGCCTCGTCCACCAAATCGATAGCTTTATCCGGCAGCTGGCGGTCAGTGATATAGCGCTGCGACAGTTTAGCCGCAGCGATGATGGCGCTATCGGTGATATCCACACCGTGGTGCACTTCGTAGCGCTCCTTCAGGCCGCGCAGAATCGCAACGGTGTCTTCTTCATTGGGCTCTTCCACCAACACCTTCTGGAACCTGCGCTCCAGTGCGGCATCTTTCTCCACGTACTGACGATACTCATCCAGCGTGGTAGCACCCACACAGTGCAATTCACCGCGCGCCAGGGCTGGCTTGAGCATGTTGCCCGCATCCATAGAACCCTCGGCTTTACCGGCACCGACCATAGTGTGCATTTCATCAATGAACAATATGACCCGGCCTTCTTCTTTAGAAAGCTCGTTGAGTACCGACTTGAGACGCTCTTCAAATTCACCACGGAACTTTGCTCCGGCCAGCAGTGAACCCAGATCCAGGGACAAAATGCGCTTATCTTTAAGACCCTCAGGCACTTCACTGTTGATCACTCGCTGCGCCAAACCCTCAATGATGGCGGTTTTACCCACGCCGGGCTCACCGATCAATACGGGGTTGTTCTTGGTACGGCGCTGCAACACCTGAATGGTGCGGCGGATTTCATCATCACGGCCTATCACAGGATCCAATTTGCCCTGTTCAGCTCGTTCGGTCAGGTCGATAGTGTATTTTTCCAGCGCCTGACGGGATTCTTCAGCTTCCGGGTTGTCGACCGCGTCACCACCGCGCACCTCATCAATCGCAGTTTTCAGTGCTGCGGGTGTCGCACCGCATTGCTTGAGCAGATCGCCTGCCTTGTTTTTGCTTTCCAGCATGGCAAGTAGCACCAGTTCGCTGGAGATGTAGGTATCTCCGCCCTGCTGGGCCAGCTTGTCAGTCACATTGAGGATGCGGCCCAGATCCTGAGAAACGTGTACATCGCCTGCATCACCGTTGACGGTGGGTAGGGTATCGATGGCGCCCTGCACTTCCGAGCGCAGGTTATTCAGGTTAGCGCCCGCTTTTTGCAATAAGGGCCGGGCTGAACCGCCCTGCTGCTCTAGCAATGCACCCAGCAGGTGCACAGGCTCTATGAAATTGTGGTCCTTACCCAGGGCTAAAGACTGGGCGTCAGCCAGTGCGGACTGCAGCTGGTTGGTCAATTTGTCCATTCTCATCGTTAATCATCTCCTTGGCCCAGAGTATTCCTTTGGGTTGGCCATATTTCTCTCTTAGGGGGTTATATGAGGCCATTTTGGATAATTTCAAGGAGCTGGAGTGGTAGCTGGCGGGAGACTCGCTGGGACCCCGCTGTTGCGGGGGTGACAGATCAGGGGTTAATTACAATCACCGAAGCCATCCGTCCGGTCTGGCCGTCCCTGCGGTAAGAAAAAAAGTGCTCTGACTCTTTGACAGTGCAGCGATTGCCGCCGTGAATCCGGTTCACTCCCACGCTAGCGAGACGGTAGCGGGCCAGATGATAAAGATTAGCCAGGTAGCGGCCTTTATTCTCACTCGGGGTAAACGCATCACCCTGGGAGGTCACATCCAGAAATGCCTCGCGCACTTCAGGCCCGACTTCAAAGGCCTGTGGTCCAATAGCCGGCCCCATCCAGGCCAGCAACCTCAAAGGATCTACATCCATAGCGGCAACAGTTTTCTCCAGCACACCAGCCAAAAGGCCGCGCCAACCGGCATGAGCGGCAGCCACCACCCGGCCATCTTCACTGGCCAAAAGCACCGGCAGGCAGTCCGCTGTCATCACCGCACAGGCCACCCCTGCCTGGTCAGTCCAGCAAGCGTCTGCTTCAGGATAGCCATTGGCTGATGCCTTGATCACGCGAGTCCCATGAACCTGGTTGAGCCATTGAATAGATGTGCCAGCGGCCAATGAATTCTGCAATTTGGCGCGGTTGTCGGCGACCGACTCTGGATCGTCACCCACATGATGGCCGAGGTTAAAGCTTTCCCAGGGAGCCGCGCTACTGCCCCCGAGCCGGGTTGTTGATAGGGAAGTGACCCCCCCAATCGTCCAGCCGGGTTTAATAAAGGGTGGCGTCACTGTTTACCGCCGGGTCTTCGGTTTCCAATACATCCAGCAGACCCTGCAGGTCTGTGGGAAGCGGACATTCAAAATTCATCTCTTCACCCGTTTCAGGGTGAAACAGCCCAAGCGCCCTGGCATGCAGAGCCTGGCGAGGGAAACCTCGCAGCGCGGCAATAAGCTCTTCAGAGGCCCCTTTGGGAATGCGAGGACGCCCACCATAAGTCGGGTCACCCACCAGCGGGTAATGTTTGTGCGCCATGTGGACACGAATCTGATGCGTACGGCCAGTTTCGAGGTTTACCGCAATACGGGTGTGGTGCCCATAGCGTTTGGTCACTCGGTAATGAGTAATGGCGGGCTTTCCACCCACCACTAACACAGCCATCTTCTTGCGCTGCTTGGGATGGCGTCCCATGGGCTCATCAACGGTACCACCGCCGGTCATTACACCAATACACACCGCGACATATTCCCGCCTTACCGTGCGCTCTTGTAACTGCGACACCAGGTCCTGATGCGCCAACAAACTCTTGGCTGCGACCATAATGCCGGAGGTCTCCATGTCCAGCCTGTGCACAATGCCTCCGCGCGGCAGCTGGGCCATCTCAGGCGAATGGGCCAGCAGCGCGTTGACCAGAGTGCCGTCAGGGTGCCCCGCCGCGGGGTGTACCACCAATCCGGCAGGTTTGTTCACTACCAGGATGTGGGCGTCCTCATAAATGATATCGAGATCAATATTCTGGGGCTGCCAACCCACAGCCTGCTCGGGCTCAGTATCGATGCTCAACTGGGCACCATAGAAGACCTTATCGCGAGTGCGCAATTGCTTGCCGTCCACTAGCAAATCACCTTTTTTGATCCAGGTCTGCAGCCTCGAGCGCGAGTAGTCTGGAAATAACTTGGCTGCTATCTGGTCCAGGCGCTCGTTATCCATCTCCGATGGCACGTCGGCGCTCAGTTGTATCCTTTCGGTCATTATTTTTCCTGTTTATGCGCTCTTCCGGGTGTGGTTAAATACGCGCCTTAACGTTGGTATGCATATTAGCATGCCCCAACCGTCTGCATTGGTGAGATAATTTTGAAGTACGCTCTGGTTTTCCTGCTCAGCCTCATTATCATTGGCTGCTCTGGCAACGATGAATTGCCCGATATTGCCGCTGATACCGGTGAGCAACAAATTTACGAAGAAGCCCAGCGCTATCTGCGTAATAAAAACTGGAACCTGGCTGTGCGAAGCCTACAAGTTCTGGAATCTCGCTACCCATTCGGCAAATATGCAGAACAGTCGCAGCTGGAGATTATTTACGCACACTACAATGGCTATGAGCACGATGCCGCGGTTGAAGCTGCAGAACGATTCATTCGCCTACACCCAGCTCACCCCAATGTGGATTACGCCTATTACATGAAGGGTCTGGCAGCATTTGCTGGCAATGACGATATCTTTTCCCGCTTCTTGCCTACTGACGAATCAGAGCGCGATGTGAGCCAGGCCAAAGAGGCCTTCGCAGAATTCAACCAGCTGGTTTCGCGCTTTCCAGACAGCCCCTACGCTCCTGATGCCAGGGCCCGCATGGTACACCTGCGCAACCTGCTAGCACGCCACGAGATTTTGGTGGCCAACTACTATTTTCGTCGGGGCGCCTACATGGCAGCCACAAACAGAGGTCGCTATGTGGTCGAGAACTTCCAGCGCACACCTGCGGTCGCTGATGGGCTTGCGGTAATGGCACAGGGCTACATTTTGCTGGGTCTTGAGGACCTGGCCAAAGACACTATCGGCATATTAGCGATGAACTACCCGGAACATCCCAATCTGGACAAGAACGGCGAATTCGAAAGTGTTTACACGCTGGATGGGCTGCAGCGTAACTGGATCAACAAGGCCTCTTTTGGCCTCTTCTTCCCGCCTACTCCCCCACAATTCGACAGTCGGCCCAAGCTTTAAGCCGGGTTCAGAGTCCGATACGCCAGCCTGAGGTGATCGGATAGCGACGATCACGACCAAAACCACGTCGTGTGATACGCACACCGATCGGTGCCTGCCGCCGCTTGTATTCGTTGATATCAACTAGCCTGAGCACCCGCTGCACCTGCTCGCGATCGAAGCCATGATCAATAATGGCCTCAGCACTCATATCCCGTTCAACGTACATCTCCAGGATCTGATCGAGAATGTCATAGGGCGGCAGACTATCCTCATCCTTCTGGTCTGGCGCCAGCTCCGCTGAGGGCGGGCGATCAATCACCCGCTGGGGGATGCAAGGACCCAGCGTATTGCGATAACGGCAAAGTTCAAAGACCAGGGTTTTGGGCACGTCTTTAAGCACATCAAACCCGCCTGCCATATCGCCATAAAGTGTCGAATAGCCCACAGCCATCTCGCTCTTATTGCCTGTGGTCAATACCAGCACACCTTTCTTGTTGGAAATAGACATCAAGAGCACACCGCGACAGCGCGCCTGCAAATTTTCCTCAGTGGTATCCGGTGTAGTACCGGCAAATTCTTCCTCCAGGCTCGCCATAAAAGAGGCATAGATATTCTCGATGGAAATGACGGTGTGCGTTACACCCTGGGTTTTGGACTGTTCTGCCGCGTCATCAACACTCATCTGTGAGGTATAACGAAACGGCATCATGATCGCTTCAACTCGCTCAGGACCCAGGGCCTCCACCGCAACAGCCAGCGTCAATGCCGAATCGATACCCCCGGACAAACCCAGCACAACCCCTTTGAACCCATTTTTGTTCACGTAGTCACGCACGCCCAGTACCAGAGCCTGCCAGGTCGCCGCCATCTCGTTCATGGGTGCATTCACCGCTTGACCACTGAAAGGCTGGTTTTTGTTCTCATTGTCGTACTGCAACCAATATTCGCCCTCTTCGAAGCTAGGTGCTGCCGCGGCAACAGTTCCATCAGCGGTAACCGCAAAAGAGCCGCCGTCAAACACCAGCTCGTCCTGCCCTCCCACCTGGTTGACATAGACAATCGGGAAAGCTGCTTGCCGGGCTCTTTCAGCGACCATTTCCCAGCGCTCACCGCGTTTCCCGCGATGATAGGGCGATGAATTCAAGTTGAGCAGGATTTCAGCTCCGGCCTCGGCGGCATCGGCCGTTGGGTGTTTCTCCCAAATGTCTTCACAAATACTAAGAGCCACCTGAACCCCCTGTATATCAAGCACACAGGGGACAGATCCGGGTACAAAGTAGCGTTTCTCGTCGAACACCTGGTAATTAGGGAGGCACTGCTTGCGATACTCGGCGACCAGTTTACCGTCATGAATCACTCCCGCTGCGTTGTAAAGCTCACCCCCCTCTCGCTTGGGGTAGCCGATGACGACCCAGGCAGCCTCGGGCAGCTGAGAACAGAGTAACTCCAGTGACTGGTCGACCCGCAGTTCAATACTGGGCCGCAGCAACAAGTCTTCTGGTGGATAGCCACTGAGCGTCAGCTCCGGGAATACCACTACCGGCTGCTCGTGGGTATCAATCGCACTCTGGACGATCTCAATCACTCGTTTAGTATTGCCGTCGAAGTCACCCACGAGGGTATTCATCTGGGCCATAAGAATATTCAGGCTTGCCATACTGCTGCTCAATGGAAGGTTTCCGGGTGCGCTATTTTCCGCAAAACCGCGACTATAAGCCAGCCCGATTTACGCTACTCCTGATACACTAGGTTTACCACAAGGGAAGAAACAACAGGCCAGGAGCCAGAGTGAACCGTCCAGCCATTCTAACCAGGCCCAGCGCATCGACAGGACAGCAGAACCAGGCGCTGTTTCGCATTTATGTGGCCTACCGCTCGCTACTGTCGTTGGTTTTGCTCATCATGCTGATAAGCCCCAACACTCGACAGCTGGTGGGTGGACTCTATCCCGCACTCTATGTGTCGGTTGCCCTGCTGCACCTGGCTACCAGTGTTCCTTTAGTCGGCTCCCTGTCAAAGCGGCTCAACCAGCGCATGATGATGCTGGTATTTGTTCTCGATATCGTGAGCATCACCCTCATGTCACACGCCAGCGGGGGCCTGGTCAGCGGCCTGCCAATATTACTGGTAATTACGGTAGCTGCCAGCGCTGTCCTGATTTCTAACCGCACCCTGGCAACGCTTATTGCTGCCCTCTGCGCCCTGGCGCTGCTGGGCGACACAATATTGCTGATATGGACCGGCGTTCAAAATTTTTCCTCGCTGTTTCCAGTCGGATTGCTGGGCGCTTTGATATTTACCGTCTCCATGATGGTGCAGGCGGTGGCTCAGCGACTGGGTCGAGCAGAAGAGCTCGCGCGCAACCGAGCCAGTGATCTATACGACTTGCAGCGCCTCAATGAGCAAATCGTTCAACACATGGAAACCGGCATACTCCTTGTGGATGGTGACGGTGTGGTCCGCGTCATGAATAAATCAGCCTCCACCCTGTTGGTGCCCGAACGCCCGGTAATTATGGAACAAGGACGACAACTGTCTGAATACTGCAACGAACTGGCCTACCAGTATCAGGACTGGAGGGACAGTGGTCAGCATAAAGCCAGGCCATTTAAAGTCACGGAAGATACCCCGCCGGTTATCGCGCATTTCCGCGATCTTCAGCCCAGCACAGCCCGTGACGCACTGGTGTTTGTTGAGGACTACACGCCTGTTACCCAGTATGCGCAGTCCCTGAAACTCACTTCCCTGGGGCGACTTACCGCCAGCATTGCCCATGAAATTCGCAACCCTCTGGGAGCAATAAGCCACGCTGCACAGCTGCTGCAAGAATCCAGTGATTTAGCGCCCGGCGACCAAAGGATGGCAGAGATCATCGACAATCACTGTGGTCGGGTTAATCAAATTGTTGAGAGCGTCATGCAAATTTCCAGGAGGGAGCCGCCAAAGCCGGAGTACATACGCCTGGAAGACTGGCTAACCCGCTACGTAAAAAACTACCTGCAGGGTTTGAGCTCCCCAGCAGATATTACCGTGGACTGCCAGTTCAACGACTTGCTTGTAGAGTTCGACCCGGAGAACCTGGAACGGGTAATGACCAATCTTCTGGACAATGCCCTGCGTCACAGCGGCAAAGCCACGGGCAAAGACAGCGCCAGAATTATCGTCTCCCTGGACTTCGTTGCCCATCAGGCGATGATCGATGTGGTAGACCAGGGAACCGGTGTTCCCCGCGCGGATCAATCCAAACTTTTTGAACCTTTCTATACCACCGTAGAAGAAGGCAGTGGCATGGGCTTGTACCTGTGTAAAGAATTGTGTGAAATCAATAATGCCAATCTCAACTACCGACCTACGGAAAAAGGCGATAGCTGCTTTCGAATTTCCTTGACCCAACGAGCACTTTAAATGGCTGCACAACGCGTACTTATTGTTGATGATGAACCTGACATTCGTGAGCTTCTTGATATCACGCTGAGCAGGATGGGCCTGGAGACTTTTAGTGCAGCAACATTAGGGGAAGCACAGAGCCTTGTGTCAGAGGTATCACCTGACCTCTGCCTGACCGACATGAAGCTTCCCGATGGCAACGGTATTCATCTGGTGGAATACATTCAGGAGGCACATTCTCACATTCCAGTGGCGATGATAACCGCTCACGGGAGCGTAGAAACGGCGATCTCTGCGCTAAAGGCAGGTGCATTTGACTTCATCAGCAAGCCCATTGAGCTGGAAAGTCTGCGCAGCCTGGTCAGCAGAGCCCTGCAACTCGACGGAGACACTGCCAGCCTCAACAAGGCGGTAAGCAGCGACCTGATAGGCAATGCGCCTTCCATTCAAAAACTGCGGAAGCAGATCACCAAACTGGCGCGCAGCCAGGCGCCAGTGCATATCCAGGGTGAGTCGGGAAGCGGAAAAGAGGTTGTCGCCCGCTTGATTCACCACAACGGACCACGTGCGGCGGGCAATTTTGTCGCCGTCAACTGTGGGGCAATTCCTCCAGACCTGATGGAAAGTGAGCTGTTTGGTCATATCAAAGGCAGTTTTACCGGCGCAACGGCAGACAAGCCTGGTTTATTTCAGGCTGCAGCCGGAGGCACCCTTTTCCTCGATGAAGTGGCTGACTTACCCATTTCAATGCAGGTAAAGCTGCTGCGAGCAATTCAGGAAAAAGCGGTACGCCCAGTAGGCAGCAATGAAGAAACGGCCACAGACGTTCGTCTTCTGAGTGCAACGCATAAGGACCTGGTCGCCGAAATCGATGCAGGGCGATTCCGTAATGACCTGTTCTATCGAATCAACGTCATCGACTTGCATGTCCCCAGTTTACGAGAGCGCGCGGAAGATTTGCCTCAGCTGGCCCGGACAATTCTGGAACGAATAGCTAGCGAACAGGAGGAAGAAAAATTAAAGCTGGACGATTCAGCTATCGAAGCACTGTCCAACTACAGTTTTCCTGGCAACGTGCGTGAGCTGGAGAATATTCTGGAACGTGCGCTGGCACTGTCAGACGGTGACTTAATTACCGCTGAAGACCTGCAATTTTCAAGCATGTCATCGCGCAACCCCACGACCCGCGCTAGAGAGTCAGATAAGGAAGGCAAGCACACATGGTCTGAAGAAGAAGCCTACGGTGATATTGAGGGCTACCTTGATGAAATGGAGAAACAAATATTGAGCAAGGCGCTGGAAGATTCGCGCTGGAACAAAACTGCAACCGCAAAATTGCTCGGCATCAGCTTTCGCAGTTTGCGTTATCGACTGAAAAAACTGGGTCTGGACGAGTAATCGATCGCCGGTTACAACTACCGCAAAAGTGCAGCGGGACAATCACCCCACCCCCGCGCCATTCTGGGGCGCCCGAAGAGATTCATTACCACGCTCCAACTCTTCACAGCGGGGTCACTTTTGGCACAGATCATTAACGTGCGGTTTCTCCTGGAGCTACCATCGGGCCAGTAGGTAATAATTTCTTTCGCATTCCGAGTACCGGCACGATTAGTCAGGGAATACTTAGGATCAAGCCCCGCAGAAACTCGAAGAATCTGCTCATCTGCATCAAGTCTCCTGTCACCATCGTTGTCCACGAATACTGCCCAGCCATCAGCGAATACACCGACACACCCAGCTTTTCCTGAAATTGCGACTGGCGAGGGGCACATTCTTACTCGTCTGTTACGTTTAATCGCTTCACTCCGAGTAAACACGATATCAGTCATCAGTTCAGAGACGTATTGCCTTATGTAAACACCATGCATAAAACGCTGCATACCCGGCGCAACAACCGTTGCCAGGACACTAATAATGGACAGAACAATTAACAACTCAACCAGAGTGAAACCGATAAGGTCCCGAGGGTGATATCCATTCACGACGCGCCTCCGTGTCGTGAAAGTTACAATCGACCAGGGAGACTAGGCCAGTGTTTGGTTGAAAATGGAGAACAAGCGCCGAAAATGCTGCCTGTGCTAGAGGTTTGTCACCTCTATCCTGAGTTCCTTAGGTAGAGAAAAGGTCACGTTTTCAGGCTGCCCAGCGACCTCAATTGGCGCCTCTGCGCCCAGCGCACGCAAACCATCGATCACCTCCTGTACCAGCACCTCGGGTGCGGATGCACCGGCTGTCACACCAATTCGACGCTTTCCCTTAACCCAGCGTGGATCGATATCCTGGGCTCCATCGAGCAGATGAGCCTCCGCGCCCATGCGCTCGGCTAATTCACGCAGGCGATTGGAATTGGAGGAATTGGGAGATCCCACTACCAGCATCAGGTCACAATCTGCGGCAAGCTGCTTTACTGCATCCTGTCGATTCTGGGTGGCATAGCAAATATCATTTTTGCGTGGGCCTTCGATGTGCGGAAAGCGCTGCCGCAAGGCGTCGATCACCAAAGCGGTATCGTCCATAGAAAGCGTCGTCTGGGTAACGTAGGACAACTTTCCAGGGTCAGCAACGTTGAGGCTGGATGCCTGCGACTCATCTTCCACCAGATAAATGTCACCCCCGGAGGCGCGGTTGTACTGCCCCATGGTGCCCTCCACCTCAGGGTGACCTGCATGACCGATAAGAACACATTCACGCCCTGCAGCGCTGTACTTAGCCACTTCCATATGAACCTTGGTCACCAGCGGACAAGTCGCATCAAAAACCTTTAGCTGGCGTCGGTCTGCTTCTTTGCGTACTGCCTGGGAAACCCCGTGTGCACTAAAAATAACAATGCAGTCGTCGGGCACTTCTTCCAGTTCATCGACGAACACTGCACCGCGTGCTCGCAGGTCTTCGACGACGAATTTGTTATGCACAACTTCATGGCGTACGTAGATAGGCGCACCAAACACTTCCAGGGCTCGGTTGACGATATCAATCGCTCTGTCGACTCCCGCGCAAAATCCACGGGGATTGGCAAGTTGCACGTCCATCAATGCAGTTCCGCAGGTTCCACTCGATGTATCAAGACATCGAACAGAATCGTGCGCCCAGCCAATGGGTGATTAAAATCGATGGTTACCTCTTCGTCATCGAAAGAGATAATCATGCCCGGCAGTTCACCGCCAGCGGCATCGGCGAAGGAGAACACCAAACCGATTTCCAACTCGATGTCTTCGTCAAATTGTTCCAACGGCACGCGCTGTACATTGTTTTCGTTGGGCTGACCAAATGCATCTTCCGGAGGTACTTCAAACATTTGCCGATCGCCGGCCAACATACCGAAAATACGACGTTCAAAGCCTGGCAACAGCGAACCGTCGCCAATCGCAAAGTCCACCGGATCTCCGCCAAAGTTGGTATCCACCTCAGACCCGTCCTCAAGACTCACGGAGAAGTTGAGAAATACGCGAGTACCCTCGGACACAGGTACATTAAAATCGGTCATGCTTGTTCACTATGTCGATTGAAAAAACTATCCAGCAGCATACAGATCGCTCCCACTGTAATTGCAGAATCTGCGATATTAAACGCTGGAAAGTACCAGCCCTGGTAATGAACGGAAATAAAATCAACCACATAGCCCAGGGCCACGCGGTCCCAAACATTACCAACAGCGCCACCCAGAATCAGCGCGAGACTAAGGCCCAGCAGCCAATGTGCCCGAGGCGCCATAAACAGCCACACTGTTAATACGCCACTAATGACAACAGCAACAACTGTAAAGAACCAGCGCTGCCAACCACCGGCATCACTGAGAAAACTGAAGGCAGCGCCGGTATTGTGTTGCAGGGTCAAGTTAAACCAGGAGAACACCTCTACCGGCCGCGCATACACCAGAGACTCCGTCGCCAGTGTCTTGGTGTATTGGTCCAGCAGGACCATCACCAGGGCGAGCAAATACCAGCGCCAGGCATGCCACCCGTTACGCAAAGCTGCGCTGCTCACCGTCACCGTCAACGTTCTGGACACAGCGCCCGCACAGCGTGGGATGCGCCGCGAACTCACCTATGTCTGCACTTCGGTGCCAGCAACGCTCACACTTCTCAGCCTCAGAAACCGCAATAGCCAGCTTTAGACCTTCCACTTCTGTCTGCGCTGATGATTCCGGTGCCTCCGAGGAAGGCAAAACGCGAGCTCCAGAAGTGATTAGCACGAAACGTAACTCGTCACCCAAGGCTTCCAATTGCTGTTTCAATTCGCCAGACGCAAAGAGGGTGACCTCCGCGTCCAGGGAACCGCGCAATTCGCCCGCGGCTCGCTTGGCTTCCATTTCCTTGTTGACCGCGTCGCGCACAGCCATGAGTTGCTGCCAGTAGCCGCGCCCCATGCTTGCGTCTTCCGCAATTGGTTGCAGGCCTTCATACCATTGCTCAAGAAAAACGGAATCGCTGTGCTCGCCTGGGAGGTTCTCCCAAATTTCCTCTGCGGTATAGCTGAGGATAGGTGCAATCCAGCGCACCAGCGCTTCACCAATATGATACATCGCACTTTGCGCGCTGCGACGGGCCACTGAATCAGCCCGGGTGGTGTACTGGCGATCTTTAATCACATCCAGGTAGAACCCACCCAGGTCGCCGGCACAAAAATTATGTAGCTTCTGGTAAATCTGGTGGAACTGGAAGTTCTCATAATCAGCAATCAGTTCAGCTTGCAGGCTCGCCGCCCGGTCTACCGCCCAGCGGTCAAGCGATAGCATATCCGCGTAGGGCAGCACGTCGGTGGTCGGATCAAAACCATTGAGGTTCGACAGCAGGAATCGAGCCGTATTGCGAATGCGCCTGTAAGAGTCAGCGGTGCGTTTGAAAATTTCATCGGAAACGGCGACAGCACCGCGAAAGTCGGCCCCTGCGACCCAGAGGCGCAAGATGTCAGCGCCCAGGTCTTTCATGACCTTGGCGGCAGGCACGATATTCCCGATGGATTTGGACATTTTTCGCCCCTCCCCATCGACGGTGAAACCATGAGTGAGCACCGTCTTGTAGGGCGCTTCACCGTAGGCCCCAATGCCAGTGAGCAGAGACGACTGAAACCAGCCACGATGTTGGTCAGAACCCTCAAGGTATAAATCCGCTGGCGAGTGCAAGCCGTCGCGCTGGCGCAGCACGCAGGCGTGGGTGACGCCAGAATCGAACCAAACATCCAACGTGTCAGTCACTTTTTCATAATCGTCCGCGTCGGCGCCCAGCAACTCGGCTGGTTCTAGATCGAACCAGGCGTCAATGCCTGCCTCTTCAATAAGCAGCGCGACCTGTTCAATCAACTCGCTGCTGCGAGGATGTAATTCTCCGCTCTGGCGATGAATAAACAGGGTAATAGGCACGCCCCAGGTGCGCTGTCGAGAGATACACCAGTCCGGTCGATCTTCCAACATGGAATCAATGCGCGCCCTGCCCCACTCTGGCAGCCACTCTACGCCTTCCACTGCGGCCTTGGCGGCATCCAGTAAGCCTCGCTGATGCATGTTCACAAACCACTGCGGCGTGGCGCGGAAAATAATCGGTGTTTTGTGACGCCAACAATGGGGATAGGAATGTTCGTAGGCCTCTTCGTGCAGCAGCGCGTCGCGCTCTCGCAGCAGGTCGATAATGGCCGAGTTAGCCTTCATCACGAACTGACCGGCAAAAAATTCAGTATCTGGTAGATACACGCCGTTACTGCCAACGGGGTTGTAAACCTCGATATCGTAGGCGGCACCCACCACGAAGTCATCCTGGCCATGCGCCGGTGCCGTATGAACCGCGCCGGTACCAGACTCGGTTGTCACGTGATCGCCAAGAATGACAGGGATTTCACGCTCCAGATAAGGATGTTGCAACATCAATCCTTCCAGGGCAGCACCTTTGCAGCGCCCCAGGATATTGAGTAGTGGCAAGCCAAAGCGCTGTACACAAGACTCCGCGAGATCGGCCGCAACCACCAGGGCCCTGCCCTGAGCGTCAATTAGCACGTATTCCAACTCAGGATGCAGGCTTACCGCCATGCTTGCGGGCAGGGTCCAGGGCGTGGTGGTCCAGATAGGGATAGCGATATTGCCCTGATAATCTGTAGCCAAAGCGGCCCTGATTGCCTGTTGATCAAGCGCGATGTAAGCAACGTCGATCGCAGGTGATGTTTTGTCCTGATACTCCACTTCGGCTTCCGCCAACGCAGAACCACAATCGGTACACCAATGCACGGGTTTGAAGCCCTTCTGCAGATGCCCGTTGTCAACGATGCGGCCCAGGGTTCGCACAATATCTGCTTCGAAGTGATAATCCATTGTGAGGTAGGGGTTGGACCAGTCTCCAAAAACGCCCATTCGCATAAAGTCAGTTCGCTGTTTATCGACCTGGGTCCCCGCGTAATCACGACACTTCTGGCGAAACTCAGCGGCAGTCACTTTGACACCAGGCTTGCCGACTTTCTTTTCCACATTCAGTTCGATGGGCAGACCATGGCAGTCCCATCCCGGAACATAGGGCGCATCGTACCCATCAAGGGTGCGAGATTTGACGATGATGTCCTTGAGAATTTTGTTCACGCCGTGACCCACGTGCAGGTCGCCGTTGGCATAGGGAGGACCATCATGAAGAATAAACTTCGGTCTTCCTGCGCTGGCCTCACGAATTTTTCCGTACAAGTCCATGTCTTGCCATTGCTGCAAGCGCTTGGGCTCACGCTGGGCGAGGCTGGCTTTCATGGGAAACGCCGTTTTCGGCAGGTTCAAGGTGTCTTTGTAGTCGCTCATATCACTCGTTATGCCTGTAGCCGTTGAAACCAGGCTCGGGTATTTTCAATGTCTGTTGCAATGTTCATCTTCAGCTCGTCCACCGAATCGAACTTCATTTCGTCCCGCAATTTATGCCGGAAAGTCACTTCAATGTGCTGGCCGTAAAGTTCAATTTCCCGATCGAGCAAATGCACTTCAAGGTTAGCCTTAATGCTGTCATTCACGGTCGGTCTAACGCCAACGTTGGCTACGCCCCGGGCGCCAGTCATACCCGCGCCGCTAACTTCCACGACATACACACCCGCCAGCGGTGCCCGCAGTCTACATAATTCCAAATTCGCGGTGGGCGTCCCTATGGTCTGGCCCAGTTGCCGCCCGTAAATCACCTTGCCGGAAATGCTATATGGCCGACCGAGCATGGTCTCTGCCCGGTCGAAATCAGCCTGCTCAAGCGCATGACGTATGCGCGTGCTGCTAATGCGCTTTCCCTCCCACTCCTGGGTGGGCGTCGGACCCGCATCGTAGCCATGCGACTCGCCCTGCTGCTGGATAAACTGCACATCGCCCTGGCGGTCATTACCGAAGCGAAAATCGTCTCCCAGCACCAGGTATTTCGCACCGAGACCCGCGGCGAAGACATCGTCCACAAACTGTTGCGCCGACATAGCCCTCAGCGCCTCGTTGAAGCGGATACGCAAAACCCGGTCAACCCCCAGATCAGCCATTGCCTGGAATTTTTCTCTGAAGCTCATGATCCTGGCCGGTGCTTCGACAGGGGAAAAATACTCCCTTGGCAATGGCTCGAATACGATCACCACACTCGGAAGATCAAGCTCAGCGGCCTTCTCCTTCAAGTGATGAATCACCGCTTGGTGCCCCAGGTGCACGCCGTCGAAGGCCCCTATGGTGGCCACGCAACCGCGATGTCTGGGCCGCAAATTGTGCAGGCCGCGTATCAGCTCCATCAGAAGTGGGGACGCTCGTCGAGTCAAACGCCAGATTATAGCCAAATCAGGGAGTCGCTGAAACGTGCAATTTGAACATATGGCTGGCCAATTCAGAGGTGACGCGGCGAGCTTGCCGACAAGCCTGGACGCGAATCAGACAGCGCCGGGAGCCCTGAGGTGACGCATACGCGTTCCACACAGGACGTGCGCCAGCAGGTAGGCAGCAATACCGGCGCCACAGACCAGCAATATTTCCAGCGACCGGCGCTGCCAACTCCAGTCCAGCCACACATCTGCACCCTCGCCCAGCAACAACACAGCCGCCGTCATTGCGCTGGTAGCGGCAAACAACCTCAAAATATAAGCGCCCCAACCCGGCTGCCAGGTGAACACACCTTGCTTTAATAATCCTCGCAGCAAAAGGCCTGCATTGAGCCAGGCCGACGCGCTGGTTGCCAAAGCCAGGCCCACATGGCCCACGTTGAAATACCACAGCAAGGGCAGCACGAAGGCGAGGTTCATCACCATATTCGCCGCCATAGCGATAATACCAATCTTTACCGGAGTCGCAGTGTCCTTGCGGGCGTAATAGCCGGGCGCCAGGATTTTGATCAGCATAAAGGCAATCAGGCCCAGACTGTATGCTCGCAAGCTGAGCGACGCCATGTCCACATCGGTTGGAGTCAGTGCACCGTATTGGAACAGGGTAATGAGAATAGGCTCTGCCAGCAGGATAAGTGCCAGTGCGGCAGGCAAGCCGATCAGCAGCACCGAGCGCATGGCCCAATCCAGAGTGGAAGCAAATTGATCTTCCCTGGCGGCCGCACGATGGGCCGACAAGTTGGGCAAAATGACGGTGGCGATCGCAATACCGAATACGCCCAATGGCAACTCCGCCAATCGATCGGAGTAATACAGCCATGAAACACTGCCAGTCGGCAGAAAAGAGGCCAGTACGGTGTCCAGCAACAGGTTGATTTGACTGACAGACACCCCGAACAAAGCGGGAATCATCAACTTAAGAATACGCCGAACTCCCTCGTCTTTGCCATCAAACACCGGCCGGGGGACCAGGTCCAGACGGTAAAGAGAAGGCAGTTGAAACAATAATTGGATAATGCCGGCAAAAAACACACCCCATGCCAAAGCAAACACAGGCTCATCAAACCAGGGCGATGCCACTGTGGCTGCGAATATGAGTGACAGATTCAGAAACACCGGCGTAAAGGCAGGCACGGCGAAGCGACCATAGCTGTTCAGAATTGCGCCGCAAAATCCCGTCATCGATATCAGCAGCAAGTAGGGGAAGGTGATGCGAATCATATCGGCGGTCAGTTGAAACTTTTCCGGCTGACTGACAAAGCCCGGCGCAAAAATTGCCGCAACAATGGGCGAAGCCGCAACTGTAATCAGCGTCAGCAACAACAAAGTGCCGCCCAGCACCCCGGCAACACGATCGACCAAAGCCTGCACGGCGTCATGGGCACCCTGCTCTTTGTAATCGGCAAGTACCGGCACAAACGCCTGCGAGAACGCGCCCTCGGCAAACAGGCGGCGCAGGAAGTTAGGGATCTTGAACGCAACGAAAAATGCATCGGCATTGGCACTGGCACCAATGAAGGCCGCTATCACGATATCCCGAAGCAAACCCAGCACGCGGGAAATCATGGTCATGCTGCCGACCAGAGCGCTGGAGCGCAACAGACCGGGCCTGGCTTTTTCGCTAGCGTCAGACATGCTCAGTTAACCTGGGGCCTCAGCCCCAGCGCTCCCGCAATGCATCGATATTGTTCTGCAACCACAGTAGAGAGATCAACGTATGGCCGTTAGGTATGCGATTCTGGGCGACCAACTCAAAAGCATCGGCGACGGGCACCGCATGCACGAGAATGTTCTCACCTTCCTCGGCCAGACCGTGCACACCGGTGCCAACCTCTCCGGATACTCGACCGCAGAACAGCCTGACCTGTTCGGTACAGGCGCCGGCACTGGGCAGAACGGTCGCTATGGCCTCCAGCTCACTGATCGCGCAGCCCGCCTCCTCCATCGCCTCGCGATGTACCACTTGCTCATCACTTTCTTGCGGCTCTACGATGCCGGCAATCAACTCCAGCATCCAGGGACTGTCGCTAGCACGCATGGCACCCGGTCGAAACTGCTCAATCATCACCAGGCTATCGCTTAAGGGGTCATAGGGCAGTACGCCAACTGCGTCGCCGCGTTCAAACACCTCCCGGACCTGGGGCTCCACCCAACCTCCGTCAAAAGCACGATACTGCAGGGTAAGTTTGCGCACACTGAAGTAGCCCTGATAGGCCATTTCCTCGCTCAGGACGCGAACATCATCGGCACCAAAGGTAAGCTCCAGCGGCATCAAAAACGGCCTGCTGTATACCAGTTGACCTCACGGGAGTATTCCGCAACCTGCCCTACAACATCGAGGGTCAGGGCAAATAAAGCCATTCTTACCAGCACACCGTTATCGGTCTGGCGAAAAATCGCCAGGTTGGGATTATCATTCAGATCGTCATCCAGCTCCCGGGCGTTGTCGCGCGAGTCCCTGGGCAAAGGGTGCATGATGACTGTGTTGGGTTCGCAGTTAGCCGTGTAAACACTCTGGTTGAGACGGAACCGCCCTCGATACAAGTCGGCCTCCTCTTGGGAGTTAAAGCGCTCTTCCTGTATACGAGTAGAGTAAACGATATCGACGTGGGCTATGCTCTCTTCCAGAGCATCGGACTCCTCTACCTGCATACCGGCACTGCGCATCTGCTCGACAATTTCACCGGGCATGCGCAGCTCACCCGGGCTGACCAGCCTGACCTGAACATCGTCATAGAGACACAGTAACTTGCACAACGAATGCACGGTTCGCCCGTACCTGAGGTCGCCCACCATCGCGATTCGCAATTTATCGATGCTGCGCCGCTGCTCACTCAGCTCTTTCTTGATGGTGTATAAATCCAGTAAAGCCTGGCTGGGGTGCTCGTTACTGCCATCGCCCCCATTGAGCACGGGCACCCTGCTGGCAGCGGCAAACTCGGCAACAGAGCCCTCTGCCGGATGGCGCATCACAATGACATCGGAATACCCGCTGAGCACTCTGGCGGTGTCGTAAAGGGATTCGCCCTTGGCGATAGCAGTGGACTCGAAGCCTGTAGTTTCACGAACCTCACCGCCCAGCAAGTTAAAAGCACTGCCAAAACTGACCCGGGTTCGGGTACTGGGTTCGAAAAACATATTGCCGAGAATGGCTCCCTCCAGAACCTTGGTCACTCTCTGGCGCTGGGCGTAGGGCTCCATTTGATCAGCAACCGAGAAGATACGCTCCACATCGGCGCGTTCAAACTGCTGAATTGACAGGATATGGCTTCCAGCGAATTCCACGTTTGATCTCTCCTGAGTCTGTTTGTACTGGGGGAATTATACGGTCAGTACCTGACGGGAGCCATGTGCTTAATACCGATTCTGGTCGCCAAAGCAGAGCAAAACCGTCAAACCAGCAAGGTATCGCTATAATCCAGCAGCTGCTCCATCAACTCACACTGCGGCAGAGTCAGCTCTCCCGACGTTACCAGCGTCTGAATCAGTTCTTGATACTCTTCCATACAGATACTGCTGCCCGCGTCCGGTTCTGTGAGTCGCTGAAACCGATATTCCTCCCACAGGGCCAATTCCTCGCCAGACAGGGTCTGTGGGTAGTTGCGGGCCCGATATCGAAACAGCATTTCGGTGAGACGACCGTCTTCAAAAGGGAACGTAGCGGAGGCCAACTCTTCCGCCGAGCTCTCGCGCACTTGGTCCATTAGTCGCTTGTCGGTAGCGCCGAAGAACCCTCCGCTGTAAAGCATGCGATCGGGATCAGTAATCTCGTCGAATTGACGACCGCTAAAGATCGCCTGAATTTTTTGCACAAAGCCCTGCGAATCACGGCCACGATACTCTCGCAATGCGGCAAGATGCGCCCGACATTGCTCTCCTGAAATACCCAGGCGAGCTGCCGTTTCGGGATCGGCCATCTTTGCCGTCACCAATATCGGGCACTTGTTGATATGCACCGATTTGAGCCCAGGGCGCTCTGTGCCTTCAGGCAGTTCATCGGCTCGAGTGTACAGCAGAGTCCGTGTTTCCTCTGGAGACTGCTGCATCAGCATTGCTGGATCTGTCATCAGGTCATAACAGATCACCTCGTTCTTATTGGTCGGGTGCATAGCCAGCGGCACAATCAGGCCAATATTGTGGCGCACGGCACCAAACATGCCGGAAACGTGCAGCACCGGTTTCATCGCATCCAGATCAAGCAAGGTGGACACAGAGCGCTTGTCACGATGCTTCAACACATAGTCATAAAGCCTGGGTTGCTTGGTTTTGATCAATCGCGCCATGGCGATCGTTGCATGTACATCCGACAATGCATCGTGCGCAGCTTCATGAGCAATACCGTTTGCGGCAGTCAATGCCTCCAACCTAAAACTGGGCTGACCATCCTCGCGCAATGGCCACTCGATACCTTCCGGGCGCAAGGCATAGCAGGCCCGCACCATGTCGATAATGTCCCAGCGAGAATTGCCGTTCTGCCACTCCCTGCCATAGGGGTCGTAGAAATTACGATACAGAGTGTAACGGCTCACCTCGTCATCAAAGCGCAGGGAGTTATAACCGACGCCGCAAGTCCCTGGCGCAGCCAGTTCAGCATGAATGAGTCGGATAAACTCCGCCTCGGGTAGGCCCTCAGCCAGTGCTTTTTGCGGTGTGATACCGGTAACCAGGCAAGCCTGGGGGTGGGGCAGGAAATCATTGGCTGGGCGCGAATAAATCACCAGCGGCTCACCAATAGGATTTAGATCGGCATCCGTGCGCAGACCGGCGAACTGCACCGGGCGATCTCGGGAGGGATCAGTCCCAAAAGTCTCATAGTCGTGCCAGTAGAAGGTCGTATCAGACAACTTCTATCGCCTGTTCTTCGATCTTTGCCTGCCAGATTTTTGGACCTATTTCATGCACAGAAGTACCTTCGGCATCTACCGCCACACTCACCGGCATATCCTTTACTTCAAATTCGTAAATGGCTTCCATTCCCAACTCTGGAAATGCAACCACCTTGGCAGCGGTAATTGCTTTTGACACCAGGTAAGCGGCGCCACCCACGGCCATGAGGTAAACCGCCTTGTGTTTCTTGATTGCCGCAACCCCAACTGGACCGCGTTCTGCCTTGCCGATCATTCCCAACAGACCGGTTTGCTCCAATATAAAGTCGGTAAACTTGTCCATCCTGGTCGAGGTTGTCGGACCGGCAGGGCCCACCACTTCATCGCGCACCGGGTCGACTGGCCCGACGTAGTAGATAAAACGACCTTTCAAATCCACTTCTGGTGGCAAACCTTCACCGGAATCAATCAGCTCCTTCATTTTTTTGTGAGCTGCATCGCGTCCGGTGAACATTTTCCCTGAGAGCAGCAGCGTATCGCCTGGTTTCCACTGGGCTGCCTCTTGAGGTGTCACGGTATCGAGGTTGACTCGGCGCACGCCCTCACCGACTTCCCAGGTAATGTCGGGCCAATCCTCAAGGTTTGGCGGTGTCTGCAGTGCTGGCCCCGAACCATTCAGTACAAAATGTGCATGGCGGGTAGCGGCGCAATTGGGAATCATGCACACGGGTAAAGAGGCAGCATGAGTTGGATAATCATGGATTTTTACGTCCATAACTGTCGTAAGTCCCCCCAGACCCTGGGCCCCAATACCCAGCCGGTTGACCTTTTCCATTATTTCAAGGCGCAGCTCTTCCACCCGGTTAGAGGGACCACGTTCTCGCAGCTCGTGAATATCAATGGGCTCCATCAAGGATTCTTTCGCCATCACCGCCGCTTTTTCAGCGGTGCCACCGATACCGATACCGAGCATGCCCGGTGGGCACCAGCCGGCACCCATGGTGGGTACCGTTTTCACCACCCAGTCGACAATGCTGTCTGAAGGGTTGAGCATGGCCATCTTGGATTTGTTCTCAGAACCACCGCCTTTGGCGGCTACCTGCACGTCGACCGTATCGCCTTTTACGACCTCCATATGAATCACTGCGGGCGTATTGTCTTTGGTGTTTCTGCGGGCGCCAGCGGGATCTTCAAGAATGGACGCGCGCAACACATTGTCAGGATTTAAATAGGCGCGACGCACACCTTCGTTGACCATCTCAGCCACTGACATTTCCGAATCCCACTGAACGTCCATGCCGATTTTCAAGAAAACCGTGACGATGCCGGTATCCTGACAAATAGGTCGATGGCCTTCAGCACACATCCGCGAATTAATAAGAATTTGGGCCATGGCATCTTTGGCCGCAGGGTTTTGCTCTTTTTCCCAAGCCTGGTGCACGGCGTCGACAAAATCTTTGGGGTGGTAGTAAGAAATAAATTGCAGGGCGTCGGCGACGCTATCGATGAAATCGTCCTGGCGAATGACGGTCATGGCGGGTGTCCTTCAATAGAGGGTGTGAAGCGCGGCAGGTATTGTACACCGCTCAAAGACACGGGGAAGCCCCCGCCACGGTCGAAATGGCGACGGTCTCTGGTTGCTAAGGGCTATCTTCGGTTTAGGGAGCTGACTGCAAGGCCCGAATGGCGCCTTCCAACTCATTAATGCTGCCATTGACCTGGCGACGGAATGCATCGGTTGCCCGAATGCCTTCTTCATTGCTTTTCACCTGCCGGTTTATTTTAGCCAGGTCAAGATTGATACGATTAAGGGTATCGGCCACTCGTTCCACCTCAGCCTGGTTGGCCTTGGCACTGCTTATCAGGCGAGACAAATCTCCCGACACGTTTTTAAGCTTGGCGAGATCATCAGCAGCGCTGCTGACTTTCGTTTGCGTGGCCTTCAGTGACTTTTCGTTAGCTGCGATTTTCTTGTTGTAAGTTTTGCTAGAGGCCTCAAGCTTACCCAGGCGTTCCTTGCTCTGTTTCCAGACGTTATCCCACAACTTGCGAACTTCGGTATCCAGATCGCGGATCTTGGCCGCCTGCACCGCCGCATTCTGGCTCATGCCTTCGTCGGTATCGGACAAGCGAGCCTCGAGATCCCCTATTCGCAGCTCATAGTCATTCATAGTATTGCTCGCTTGTTTGAGCTGTTCCTGAAGCTGCCATGCCCAGGCGCAGGCAATCGCTGCGATGACCAACGCGACCGTAATGAACAATCTGCTCAGCAGCCCTGAGCCGGCTTGCTTGACAGGAGGCTTGCCGCCGCCGTTACCACTCTTTTTTCTGGGCGCGGATGTGGCTGTTTGCACCAGGGTATAATCACGATCCCGCGAGGGGATAATGGAAGGGATACTATCGATATCGTCTTTAGCCATGGATAACAATTATCATTGGTCTGAGTTGAGCGATTATACATTGGACGCCCTAGAGCCCAAGAGATTCCCGGGGGAAAGGCAAAAAAGTGTCATTATGGCCACAAAAAACGGGGCCGAGGCCCCGTTTCAGATGTCACATGATGTTTCGTGCTTAGCCTTTCAGCTGAGCGGCAACTTCTTCGGCAAAGTCGACCTTCTCGACTTCAATGCCCTCTCCTACTTCGAAGCGAGAGAAAGCGGCAACTTCTGCACCGGCAGCAGCGACCAGTTTACCGACGGTCACTTCTGGGTCCTTTACAAAAGACTGCTCCAATAGAGAGTTTTCCGACAGGAACTTTTTCACCCGGCCGCCAATCATCTTCTCAATGATTTCAGGAGGCTTGCCAGACTCGGCAGCCTGCGCAGTGTAGATTTCCTTCTCCTTGGCAACCAACTCCTCAGGCATATCGGCCGGAGAAACCACCTGGGGGTTAACAGCTGCAACGTGCATAGCGACGTCTTTAGCCAGGTCCTGATCGCCAGCCTTCAACTCAACCAGCACAGCGATCCGGTTATTTCCGTGAACATAGGCACCCACAACGCCTGCGTCAGCGGTCAGCAGTTCGATACGACGGACACCAATGTTTTCGCCAATTTTCTGCACCAATGCCTCACGGGAAGACTCAAGCTTACCGGCCATCAAAGCGGCAACGTCAGTCTGCTTGCCGGTGAAGGCTGCTTCGGCAACGCTGTTCACAAACGCGAGGAAGTTCTCGTCTCGAGCTACAAAATCTGTTTCAGAGTTCACTTCAAGCAGAATGCCATAGCTACCGTCTTCAGCCACTCGTGTGGTGACTACGCCATCAGCGGCAGTTCGGCCGGCTTTCTTTGCAGCTTTCATGCCGCTGGACTTGCGCAGCTCTTCAATTGCAGCATCGACATTGCCATCGGCAGCGGCAAGGGCTTTTTTGCATTCCAGCAGGCCCAGGCCGGTGCGCTCGCGTAATTCTTTTACCAGTTTTGCTGACATTGATTGTCCTCCTATAAAATCCCGGTCCTTGGTTTCCGGGAAGGCGAATCTTGGATATAAAAAACCCGGCTGCAGTTGCGCCGGGAAGAAATCAGGGTCCCATCGCCACCTTTGTGGCGGCGACAGGAATATCAGTTACTCAGCTGCTGCTTCAGCTTTAACTTCGCCGTCAGTCGCTACTTCAGGCGCGGCTTCGGCTTCAGGCGCGGCTTCGGCTTCAGGCGCGGCTTCGGGTGCGGCTGCTGCTTCGGGTGCGGCTGAGACTTCAGCTTCGGTTTCCGCAGCTTCTTCGACAAACTCGTCCTTGGCCGCTGGCACTTCACCACTATTAGCCTTGCCCGCCATGCAAGCATCTGCAACGGCAGCAACGTATAACTTGATAGCACGGATAGCGTCGTCATTGCCGGGGATGACGTAGTCAACACCGTCAGGGTTGGAATTGGTGTCAACAACGCCAATCACGGGTATACCCAGCTTGTTGGCTTCAGTGATCGCAATGCGCTCGTGATCAACGTCGATGACGAACAGCGCGTCGGGTAGACCACCCATATCCTTGATACCACCAATGGAACGCTCCAGCTTTTCCATATCGCGAGTACGCATCAACGCCTCTTTCTTGGTCAGGCGCTCGAAAGTGCCGTCAGCTGACTGAGCTTCCAAATCGCGGTAGCGCTTAATGGACGCGCGAATGGTCTTGTAGTTAGTGAGCATGCCGCCCAACCAGCGATGGCTGACATAAGGCATACCGGAGCGCTCTGCCTGCTCCTTGATGATTTTACCCGCAGCGCGCTTGGTGCCAACGAACAAGATCTTGTTCTTGTTGCCAGCCAGGCGAGTCACCATATCCAGCGCTTCATTGAAGGCGGGAACTGTGTGCTCCAGGTTGATGATGTGAATCTTATTGCGGGCACCAAAAATGTACTGATCCATTTTAGGATTCCAGTAACGGGTCTGGTGGCCAAAGTGAGCGCCTGCCTGTAGCAGGTCGCGCATGCTTACTTGCGACATATTAAATACCTTGTATTGGGTTAGTCCTCCACATATCCCTGCTCCAAACCCGCGTGCCAAAAATGGCCGAAGGGCACCCTGGAACAGGTGTCGATATGTGTGTGTCATTTAGTTCTCATCTACCTGAGACCGCACCAGAAATGGCTCGACCCCGGTAAAAAGAGGCGCGCTTTATACCATAAGGACCACCATGGATAAAGGATTAAATGCCCCCAGAATCGGTAGGTGTTACCCGCATCGCCGCCAATTGCGGTAGACTGTGCGTCCTCCCGCCTACTCGATAGGCAAAAGGCAATATTTTTTACCTGTTAAATCAATGAGTTGTGCATGGCCGTAACAATTAAAAGAGCAGATGAGATAGAGAAGATGCGGGTGGCAGGTGCACTCGCTGCCGAGGTACTGGAAATGATAGAGCCTCACGCCCAGGTGGGCGTAACAACGGGCGAACTTGATCGCATCTGCCACGACTATATTATCAGCAAGGGCGCAATTCCGGCCCCCCTGGATTATCACGGTTTTCCCCGCTCTATCTGCACGTCTATCAACGATGTGGTCTGTCACGGCATTCCTTCTGAATCCAAAAAGTTAAAAAATGGCGATATCGTCAATATCGACGTGACTGTGATCAAAGAGGAGTATCACGGCGATACCAGCATTATGGTGCAAGTGGGCGACGTAGCCCCCCACGCCCAGCGCCTGATTCAAGTCACCCAGGAATGCCTCTACACGGCGCTGGACATTGTCCGCCCCGGCACCACTCTGGGCGACATCGGAGCGGTGATACAAGCCCATGCTGAGAAGAACTACTATTCAGTGGTGCGTGAATACTGCGGCCACGGTATTGGCAAAGTCTTTCATGAAGACCCCCAAGTGCTCCACTACGGCAAAAAAGGTGCTGGACTGGTTCTGGAAGAAGGCATGACCTTTACCATTGAACCGATGATTAACGCGGGCAAACGCCAAACCAAGCTCAACCAGAAAGACGGTTGGACAGTCACCACTCGGGACGGTCGTTTATCTGCACAGTGGGAACACACCCTGGGTGTCACTGCCGATGGATGCGAGATTTTCACCCGTCGCTCGAGCGAAAGCTTTCAGGGCAGCTAGTGAACTCAACCCCGACCACCCTACCCCGGGACTTGTTCGACACTGCCGCATTTACCGCGGGACTCAGCAGCGGTAACGCGCTGGATGCCTGCAAAACGGCTATCGCAGAAACTACTGCCGTATTACACCAGCGGTTTCGTGAGGGCGCTGAGACAGGAATGTTGCTGCGCCAACGTGCCTCATTTATAGATGCCCTGCTGGGCAGTCTTTGGGATCAGCAGGGGTGGCAATCCGAGAATCTTGCACTGGTCGCTGTTGGCGGCTACGGCAGAGGCGAGCTACATCCTCATTCCGACGTGGATATCCTTATTCTGTTAGGAGAGGACTGCACAGGCGCTGAAAGCCAGCTGGAAAAATTCCTTACCCTGCTCTGGGACATAGGACTGGATATCGGACACAGCGTCCGCACAGTGACTGAATGCGTGGAGAAAGCCGCGGCCGAGATCACCGTTCTCACCAACCTTATGGAAGCGCGAGTCCTGCGCGGACCAGAGCAGCTAATGGGTGAGGTACGTCATCTTACCGGCCCTAAAGAAATGTGGCCAAGCCCAGATTTTTACCGGGCCAAGCTGGAAGAGCAACGTGCACGTCATACCAAGTTTGCCGACAATGAATACAATTTGGAGCCTAACGTAAAAAGTTCTCCAGGCGGCCTGCGTGACCTGCAGATTATCGGCTGGATCGCCGAGCGCCACTTCGGCGTTGAGTCTCTGGATAGGCTAACCTCGGAAGAATTCCTCAATCCGGAAGAAATGGACATTCTCAAGCGAGAGCGCGAATTTATGTGGAAGGTGCGCTATGCCTTGCATATGCTGACCAACCGGGAAGAGGACCGTCTGCTGTTCGACCACCAGCGCTCGCTAGCCGAACTGTGGGGCTTCGAGGACGGGGACAAGCTGGCGGTGGAGCAATTCATGCAACTCTACTACCGCTCTGCCCAGGCGCTGAGCATGCTCAACGAAGTACTGATCCAGAATTTTGATCAGGACCTGCTGACCGCAGAGGGCGACCACGAAATCCTGGAACTCAATGGCCGCTTTCAAATGCGCAACGGCTATATTGAAGCTCGCAACGATAACGTCTTCAACGTAGACCCTTCCGCCATTCTCGAGGTTTTCCTGCTCAGCGCTCGCAACGATGCGATCAACGGCATTGCCGCGCCCACTATTCGCTTGCTCCGCAATAGCCTGCATCTGATTGATGACAACTTCCGCGCCAGCGATATCAACAAAAAAATGTTTATCGATCTGCTGCGTTCGCCCTATAAACTGACGCGCCAACTTAAACGCATGGTGCGCTACGGCGTGATGGGGCGCTACATACCCGAGTTTGGACGCATTATTGGCCAAATGCAGCACGACCTGTTCCACGCCTATACTGTAGACGCACACACGCTGGAGGTGATCGAGAACATGCGACGCTTCCAGATTCCAGAATTTGCAGACCGCTTCCCGGTAACCAGTCGAGTCGCCAGTCGATTATCCAAAATTGAATTGCTCTATCTGGCAGGCCTGTTTCACGACATAGGCAAGGGTCGCGGCGGAGACCACTCTGAACTGGGAGCTGTCGATGCGGAAAAGTTCTGCACCGCACATGGCCTGAGTAAACGCGATGTCAATCTGGTTGTCTGGCTGGTACAGAACCATCTGACCATGTCGGCCGTGTCGCAACGCAGGGACATTTCCGATCCCGATGTCATTCTACAATTTGGCCAGCACGTGGGAGACCAGGACCGGCTGGACTATTTATTTGCTCTTACGGTTGCGGACATTAACGGCACCAACCCTACCCTCTGGAATGCCTGGCGCGGCAGCCTGTTGCGCCAGCTCTATACCGAAACCAAACGCGCGCTGCGACGAGGCCTCGAAAACCCCGTCGACAAGCAGGTGTGGATTGACGAGACCCGAGAAACCGCGATTGATTCGCTGGAATATCGTGGTTTTACGATCGAGGAAATTGAAGAACTTTGGCAGGAACGGGGTGAGGATTATTTCCTCAGAGAGAAAGCCGAAGATATCGCCTGGCACACCGAGGCGATTGCAGGCCACCACGACAAAAGCACACCTCTGGTCGCCATTCGATCCAGCTTAGATTCCAACGTCGCCAACACCACCCAAATATTTATTCACGCTCGCTCTCATGCGCAACTGTTTTCCCGAATTTGCGCGCAGTTGGAACAACTGGACCTGTCAATCCACGATGCTCGCATCTACAACGCCAACGATGGCATGACTCTGGATACGTTTTTCGTTCTGGGTTCTGATGGTAAGTCCATCGCAGAAGACAGCACTCGCATCAACCATATTCGTGAACACCTGTCGCAGACTCTCAGCGATACTGCCAACGCCAGGGATATCGTGCAGCGACGCACACCGCGGGCCAAGAAATCATTTTCTGTACCGACTGAAACAGCCATGGCTGTGGACGAGGTGAAAAACTACTCAGTGCTCGAAATCGCCACTCCGGATCGTCCAGGCTTACTCGCTCGCATTGGCCGCATTTTTGTTGAGTACGACATTGAGCTTCAGGCGGCTAAAATTCAAACGCTGGGAGAAAGAGTAGAGGACGTATTCTTCATCACCGATGCAAAGCAACAGCCCATCACCGACCCCGAGCTATGCGAAGCCATTCAGCAAGCGATTCGCGATGAACTGAATGAGCAAGCAGTCGCCTGATTTGCGGACTCCCTAATGAACCCCGATCTGCTGAATTTACAGCCATATCCTTTCGAACAGTTGCGGCAACTATTTGTTGATCTGCAGCCTCCTGCGGACAAATCACACATTGCTCTGTCGATAGGAGAGCCTAAGCACCCGTCCCCGCGATTTGTGATGCAGGCCCTGGCTGAAAACCTCGATAAGCTCTCCAATTACCCATTAACCAAAGGCATGCCCGAGTTGCGGGAGTCAATTGCGGGATGGCTACAACGACGCTTCAAATTGCAAGGCCTGGACGGTGAAAGTCAGGTGTTACCCGTAAACGGCACCAGGGAAGGCCTGTTCGCCTTTGCCCAGGCTGTGGTGACCGCGGGGCCTGACGCGCTGGTACTGAGCCCCAATCCGTTTTATCAAATCTACGAAGGCGCTGCGCTGCTGGCTGGTGCTCAACCCGTGTTTATCAATTGCAACGAAGATAACGGCTTTCTTCCCGACTTCGACAGCGTCAGTGATGAGCAGTGGCAACGTTGCCAGCTGCTGTTTCTGTGCAGCCCGGGAAACCCCACTGGCGCTATTACTCCCATTGAGCAATTGCAGCAACTGATTAGGCTCGCGCAACAGCACGACTTCATCATTGCCTCCGATGAATGCTACTCGGAAATATATTTTGATGAAGACAATCCACCACCGGGGCTGCTGCAAGCCTGCGCCGCCATGGGCGAACACGATTACCGCAACTGCGTGGTTTTTCACTCCCTATCAAAGCGCTCCAACCTGCCAGGACTGCGATCCGGCTTTGTTGCCGGAGACGCCGACGTGCTGGCTAAATTCCTGCTCTACCGAACTTATCACGGTTGCGCGATGCCACCGCATCATCAAGTCGCCAGTGTGGCCGCATGGGATGATGAGGCACACGTCGTTGCCAACCGATCACTGTATCGGGAGAAGTTTCAGGCGGTGATGGCCACTCTCGATGGACAACTTAATGTCAGCTTGCCTGATGCGGGCTTTTACCTGTGGCCAAAAACACCAGTTCCCGAGACCGATTTCGCCCGGGCGTTATATTCGGAGGAACACATCACCGTACTCCCTGGCAGTTACCTTGCTCGCGAGGCACAGGGCATTAATCCCGGAAGAAACCGGGTGCGCATGGCCCTGGTAGCAGAGCTGGACCAGTGCGTGGAAGCCGCCCAGCGCATGGTTCATCTGCTGGGAAGATTGTAGGTAGTCACAGATGCTCAAAGCGGAACGAGTCGAATACATTCTCCAGCGCCTGCAGGCACTGTATCCTGAAACGCCGGTACCCCTGGACCACACCGATCCATACACCTTGCTTATCGCCGTGCTGTTGAGCGCCCAGTGCACCGACGAGCGAGTCAACCAGGTGACTCCCGCCCTTTTTGCGCTGGCTGATAATCCGCACGACATGGCGTCGCTGGACGTTGAGCAAATCCGGCTAATTATTCGTCCCTGTGGCTTATCTCCGCAAAAATCAAAGGCGATTAAACGCCTGAGCGAAATCTTGCTGGACGAGCACGATGCAGTGGTACCCGCAGATATGGAGGCCCTGGAGCGACTTCCAGGAGTGGGGCATAAAACTGCCAGCGTGGTGATGTCTCAGGCATTTGGCGTACCCGCGTTTCCAGTAGACACCCACATTCATCGCCTGGCCCAGCGCTGGGGGCTGACCTCGGGCAAGAATGTGGTGCAGACCGAGCGTGATTTAAAGCGTCTATTCGCAGAGGAACACTGGAACAGGCTACATCTCCAGATTATTTTTTATGGCCGTGAGTTTTGCTCTGCCCGGGGCTGTGATGGGCGGGTCTGCGAGATATGTACCACCTGTTATCCGCATCGAAAGCACCCTAAGAAAACGCTCAAAGCCTAGCGCTCTCATAATCTCGGCGCTGAAAATAGCTGTCGAGTAAGGAGCCGACACCGGAACTTCCCGCGTCGAATTTTTCGTCAGCAAATCAATCGTAAGAAATCCGTCCTTTCATAAATTTTTCACGGTTCTCGCGCTTCTTATCCTCGCTCTTACGCAGCAGAACATAAACAGCCCCGGTGCCACCATGCCGCGGCTGCGCACTGTGAAACGCCTGCACAATCTCAAGCTCCCGCAGCCAGTGATCAGTGCATCCCTTGAGGATAGAACTGCGCTCGCGCTCCGCCTTGCTCTCTCCCTTGCCGTGAATAACCATTACACTGCGAATACCGAGACCATAAGTCTCTTGAATAAACTCATACAGCTCTTTTCGGGCAATCGCCACCGTCATACGGTGAAGATCCAATCGCGCTTCGGCCTCATAGCGCCCCTGTTTCAACTTGCGAAAAACACCATTCTGGATACCGGGGCGCTTGAACTCAAGCACATACCAGGGGTCCAGCGGCGTAACGGCGAGACCATCCTCGGTCAGAATATTGCCATCGCGGGTCTTGTCCAGCACCGCCGCTTCTCGCCGCTGCTCCAGCGATGTGTCGCGGTCGTTCTGCTTGGGTGTCACGCGCACCCGCCGCTCCCGCTTAAGGGGGGCGACGTCCGTCATTTCGTCGAGGAACAAGCTCTCTTCATCGTCTGTCATAGATACACTCACTCTGCTGTGGGCTATTATAGCGTCCAAAGAATGGCAGCAGGCACACAAACATGGACAACAACAGCGCCGACAAGTGCCCGTTGTGTGACAGCGACAATCTGTGTGCTATCGCAGCGGGCCGCCCCGCGGACAGTTGCTGGTGTGTGCAGGCGGATATCTCTGCTATCGCATTAAATGCGCTGCCCGAATCTGAGCGCGGTGTTCGCTGTATCTGCCCGACCTGTGGCAAAAGTGAGAGGTGTGAAAATTGAAAGGTAATGTCGTTGGAGGAGTGGGTTATCTGTTGGATGGAGCAAAAATGCTGGGGCACCCATCTTTACGCCTGTTCGTGTTAGTGCCGCTCACAATCAACATACTGATCTTCGGCACCTTAATCGGCTACGGGTTCAGTTACCTGACTGAATTTATGGATAGCTGGCTGTCTTGGATTCCAGACTGGCTGGGCTTTATCGAGTGGATTCTCTGGCCCCTGATTGGCATCACCTTCAGCCTGATTACCGGTTATCTATTTACCGCCGTGGCGCTGATCATCGCTTCGCCATTCAATGGCCTGTTGGCGGAAAAAGCAGAGGAGTTGGTGACTGGAAAGCCGGTGAGTGGCCCTGAAGGCCTGGCCAATGCATTGATGCTGGTGCCACGAGGCATCATTCGAGAACTGGCTAAATTGATGTATTACGTGCCCATGGCGGCGTTTGTACTGCTAATCACCTTTATTCCCGGACTGAACGCTATTGCACCCTTACTTTGGTTCCTTTTAGGCGCCTGGATGATGTCTATTCAGTTCGTGGACTACCCCATGGATAATCACCAATTAAGCTTTGCCGATGTAAAGGAGGCCGTGCGCAGCCGACGCTTGAGCAGCATGGGTTTTGGTGGAGTAGTCGCCCTGTGCACGGGAATCCCGATTGTTAATTTCTTCGTAGTGCCAGCAGCGGTGGTAGGCGCCACTTTGCTGTGGTGCGAGGAACTGGATCGGGTGAGATAACGTGACCGATACCCAACCAGCACTAAGCCAGTTTATCGACTCCAGAATACTGAATCCCCGCCCGGGCGGGGGTAAGAAGGCAAGCCGTTGATCAGGCTAGCAACTCCGCAGGCGGGTGCGTGCATTCCAGGGGGGCACCCAGCAGCGCCTCAAGGTCTGGCAGCAGAAACGCATCATCTTCGCTAGCGAAACTGATAGAGGTACCAGTGGCGCCCGCGCGACCGGTTCGACCAATACGGTGAACGTAATCTTCAGGATCCTCTGGTAAATTGTAGTTCACCACGTGACTGATGCCGTCTACATGGATACCACGTCCAGCAACATCGGTGGCAACCAACACGGTAATCTCACCATTCTTGAACTGCTCCAGGGTGCGAGTACGCTTGGCCTGGGGAATCTCTCCCGACAGCACACCGCATTTCACCCCCGCTTTACGCAGACGCTCATGCAAACGACGCACCTGATCGCGGCGATTCGCGAAAACAATCACACTGCTGCAGTCATCGCTGCGCACCAGGTTATTCAGCACCCGGAATCGCTGCTCCGAACTCACCATATATATTTTCTGGTCAACCGTATCCGTCGCCACACTGTCCGGCTCAATCTCTACGGTGACCGGCTCGTATGTCCACTGCTGCGACAGATTGATAATGTCCTGGGTGAATGTCGCGGAGAATAACAGGGTTTGTCGACTCTCCTTGCGCGGGCAGGCTCGGACAATGCGTTTTACCTGAGGGATAAAACCCATATCCAGCATTCGGTCCGCTTCGTCCAGCACCAGTACTTCCACATGATCCAGGAACAGGTCGCGACGCCCCATAAAGTCCAGCAGTCTGCCAGGGGTTGCGACCACCAGGTCGATTACGTCACGCTGTAAGCGATTTAATTGCTTCTGATAGTCCATGCCACCAATCAGGGTGGCCACCTGCAATCCGGTATGTTTACCCAGGTCAGCCGCATCAGCGGCAATCTGCATCACTAACTCGCGGGTAGGTGCAATCACCAGTGCGCGGGGCTCGCCAACAAAGCGCTCGCCCTCGATGGGGTGACACAACTGGTCATTAAAAATTGTAATCAGGAAAGCGGCAGTCTTACCGGTACCCGTCTGCGCCTTGCCGATGGCATCGTGGCCCTGCAGCGTGTGAGGCAGCACCTGTGCCTGAATCGGCGAGCTGTACTGAAAGCCAAGATCAGCAACGCCGTGCATCAACTCGTCTCGCAGTCCCAGATCATGAAAACGGGTCTCGCCCTCTTTCTCCTCAACCTGAAACTGCTCGACACTCCACGGAGCGGCTGCAGCCTTGGGCTTGCTTTGGCGCCGATTGCGTCCCTTACCCTGTTTGCTCGCCTCGTGGTGCTGGCCCTTTTCAGAATGGGGCTGATGAGACTGCTCTTTGCGGGGAGCTTTCTGCGGTGCGGGGGAAGACTGGACTGCCTCGCGGGCCGGCTCTTTCTTGCCGGACAGACGCCCAACTAAACTCTTGATCAATTCGATGATTCCTGTGGCTGGTCAAAAAACGCGCTAGTCTAGCATTTTTCCCAGCTCATAGGTGGATTGATCAAAAATAGCGACCGTGGCTATAACAGGGTCGAATCGGGCTCTAACGCGGGTTGGGAAACAGTCGCGACAGATAGTAATCCACACTTACATAACGACCACCACCGGTGAATAACAGCGCGAACAGCATTAACAAATAAGTCACCGCAAATTCGATGCCATTGTTGAGAATGACAAAGCTGCCTTTTTCAGTCAGCCAACTGTAGTTACCGTGCTCGCGCAGAATATCCTTGGCAGCGCCAAGACGCACCGCTACTTCCTGGGAACTGGAATCGGCTATTGCGGCCCAGCCGCTGTCCCAGTGCACCGCAAAAATCGCCACCAGCATAGTGACGATCAAAGGAATAGAGATCCAACGTGTGGCCAGACCCAATAGCAACAACAGGGCCCCTATTGCTTCGGTGTAGGCGGCCATGTAAGCCAGCAGTTCCGGTGCGGGCAATCCGAGGCCCCATTCGGGATTGCCGAACCACTCAATGGTGCTGTCTATCCCGGCCAGTTTTTGGGTTCCAGCCATCCAGAAAATCGGCACCAGATAAAGGCGCAAGGCTAATGGAGCAAGCCCATCAAGGTGCTGTAGTCGCGGAAAAATGAAGTTATGTATGTTGTAATATAGCCCGGCGATCGCATTCATCGAACAGTTCCCTACTGGATTGTTTTTTCTGTGACAGCTCTAACCCGCAAAAGGTTTCCTTCGCGGCAATATTAACACCCTATTACGGACACAAATTCTCAAACATGAGTCAGTGGAACGCCTACCGCGATGAAGCCCGCGCCATGGTCATTCTCGCCTGGCCCATCATTATTGCCCAACTCGCCCAAATGGGCACGGGTGTGGTGGACACGATTATGGCGGGCCGATACGGCGCCATGGATCTCGCCGCTATCGCCATAGGCTACAACATCTGGCTGCCGTTGTTCCTGCTAACTTTGGGCATCATGCTCGCCACATCGGTGCTGGTTGCCCAGGATTTTGGCGCAGGGCGATTACAGAATATTCGCGATACCCTGCCCCAGGCGCTCTGGCTGGCTCTTTTACTGGGCCTGATTGTCGGCCCGGCCTGCTACAACGCGGAGCCGTTGCTGAATCTTCTCGAACTGGACGCCAGCACCCAGCAGAAGAGCCTGGACTATCTGCAAGCGGTTGCCTGGGGTCTGCCCGCAACCGTGTTGTTCCAGGCGCTGCGCTGCCACACCCAGGGGATTGGCATCCTACGACCATTTGCAATCGCCAGTGTGCTTGGATTTATAGCCAACATCCCACTCAACTATGCACTCATCTATGGCAAGTGGGGCTTTCCAGAAATGGGAGCTGCCGGCTGCGGCTGGGCCACAGCCATCTCAATGTGGCTGGGCGCAGTCCTGATCGGTGGCTACATTGTCCTTGAAAAAAGCATACATACCTACCTGCCGCCCCTGCGACTGGTGAAGCCAGACTTCACTCGTATTCGGGAAATTGCCATGTTGGGCACCCCTATTGGCCTGAGTTTCTTCCTGGAAATCGGCGTGCTTTCGCTGCTGGCACTGATGATTGCCACCATGGGTAACAGCGCAATTGCCGCCCATCAAATCGCCTACAATGTCTGGGATGTCATTTACATGCCACTCATCAGTATGGGCTCGGCCATGGCCACACGGGTCGGCCATGCCATTGGCAGCGGCAACGAGACCCAGGTCAGGTTGGCAGTCAATACCGGTATTGTCCTGACCTTGCTGGTGGGACTCGCCTGCACACTACTGCTATTACCGATGCCCGGGTTACTGATCAGCGCTTATACCAGCGACCCGGAGATTCACCAGATTGCCGTCCGCCTCATCCACCTGGCGGCACTGTTTATTCTCATTGATTCTCTGCAGGTAGGCGTATCCTATTGTCTGCGAGCATTCAAAGACACCAGCTATCCCTTTGTCATTATGTGCCTGTCATATTGGGGGCTTAGTTTACCCCTGGCCTGGTGGCTGGGCTTCAAAGTAGCGGACAATCCCGCTGATGGTACCGCCGGCATCTGGACTTCGTTGGTCGCGGGTATTTGCCTGTGTGCCGTACTGGTTACCTGGCGTTTGCTGCGGACCTTACGCCGGCCACTGCCTGAACTGACCGCTAGCGCACAAGATGAGAGCAATCAGGGCAACCCTCTCGGTGGCTGATCTTAAGCCGCTGCACCTGCATATTACGCAAGTCCATCATCAGCAGGGCGCCGCGTAGCGGCTCTCCATAATTCGCCAGCACCTTGAGCGCCTCCATGGCCTGCAAGGACCCCAGCACACCTACCACTGGCGCAAGCACTCCACTTTCACTGCAGCTCAGGGCGCTGCGCTCACCTTCACTGGGGTAAAGGCAGCGATAGCATGGACCGGCTCGATGGGGATCAAATACGGACAGCTGGCCTTCGTCGCGCACCGCTGCTGCCGACACCAGCGCAATACCCGCTGCGATGCAGGCCCGGTTGAGATCGAATCGAGTGGGATAGTTGTCACTGGCATCCACCACCAGGTCGACACCTGCCAGCAGCTCCGCCATTGAGCCGGCATCAAGATACCTAGGCTGAACCTGTACATTGACCTCTGGGTTAAGGTCAGCAATCGTCGCCGCCACCGACGACGCCTTATTAGAACCAATATCGGCATCGCTGTGTGCCACCTGGCGCTGCAGATTACTCAGCTCCACCTCATCCCCATCGGCAAGAATCAATGTACCCACGCCAGCGGCAGCAAGGTATAACGCAGCTGGACAACCCAGCCCGCCCAAGCCAACGATCAGTACTACCGCAGCCTGTAAAAGCTGCTGGCCAGCAATATCAAAATCAGGGGTCAGAATCTGCCTGTTGTAACGCAACAGTTGATCGTCAGTCAGCAAACCACTGCCCTCCTGTAATGCGCTCCTGCCCGGCCAGGTCCTGACGAGTCTCAACCCCTTTAAAGCCGCGCCTGACTAGCAACTCACGCACAGCCGGGGCTTGATCGAAGCCATGCTCTAGTAGTAACCAGCCACGGGTCTGCAGATAATTGGGGGACGATTTCACGATATGGTCCAGATCGGCAAGGCCACGATCAGCCGCGACCAGCGCTTCTAAAGGCTCGAAACGAACGTCGCCCTCTGACAGGTGCGCATCGCCTTCTTCCACATACGGTGGGTTGCTAACCAGCAGGTTAAAGAGTTTGTCTTCCACACCGTCGAACCAGTCAGACTGAATGAACTCCACTCGCGCCAGGTTATTAGCCAGTGCATTGTTGCTGGCAAGCTGCACCGCATCGATATTGACGTCTGCGCCGCACACCCGCCAACCGGGTTTTTCGTTGGCCAACGCAAGGGCAATAGCACCGGTGCCCGTGCCCAAGTCCAGCGCAACAGTGTCGTCTGGCAGTGGCAATTCCAAGGCCCATTCCACCAGGGTTTCTGTTTCTGGTCGCGGAATCAGGGTGCTGGGAGCAACCGCCAAATCAAGTGACCAGAATTCACGATGCCCGGTCAGGTAGGCGACAGGCTCGCCCCGGTATCGCCGCTGCAGAAGCTGCTGAAAACATGTCAGGGCTTCGCCCGAGACTTCCGCCTCGGGCCAGGTGTATAACCAACTGCGGGGTTTATCCAAACAGTGGCCAAGCAGAATTTCGGCATCTCGCGCCGGACTATCTCCGGGTAGATCTCTGGCGCCGCGCAGTAGCTCCTGCACACTGACCATCAACTACCACCCAATGCTGCCAGTTGATCAGCCTGGTATTCCTGACGCAGGGGACCCACTACGGCTCCCAGGTCACCCTCAACGACCTCCGCCAGTTTGTAGAGGGTCAGGTTGATGCGATGATCAGTCAGGCGGCCCTGAGGGAAATTGTAGGTGCGGATACGGTCCGAGCGATCGCCAGTGCCAACCAGGTTACGGCGCTGCTCAGCTTGCTCTTCCGCGGCCTTATCCTGTGCGCTGGTCAGCAATTTAGCCTGTAACAAGGACATTGCCCGCGCCCTGTTCTTGTGCTGTGAGCGTTCATCCTGACATTCCACAACAATACCGCTGGGCAAGTGCGTGAGTCGCACGGCCGAATCAGTTTTGTTGACGTGCTGACCACCGGCGCCTGATGCCCGATAGGTATCGACCCGCAGATCAGCCTTATTAATTTCGACTTGGTCTACTGCTTCCGCTTCCGGCATGATGGCCACCGTACACGCGGAGGTATGAATGCGCCCCTGTGACTCAGTCTCTGGCACTCGCTGTACCCGGTGAGCGCCGGACTCAAACTTCAGGTGCGCATAGACATCGCGCCCCTCTACCCGGGTAATAATTTCCTTGTAACCGCCGTGCTCGCCATGGCGCTCAGATAACACCTCAACTTTCCAGCCCATATTCTCGGCATAGCGCGAATACATGCGGAACAGATCACCTGAAAAAATGGCAGCCTCATCGCCACCGGTGCCGGCGCGAATCTCCAGAAAAACGTTATGAGAGTCGTTGGGGTCACGAGGTAAAAGCAGCGCCTGCAGCTGTGCTTCCAACTGTTCCAGTCGTCCACTGCCTGAGTCGATCTCTTCCTGAGCCATTTCTCGCAGGTCGGGATCGGAATCCTCCAGCATCAATCGGGCTTCATCCAGATCGCCTTTCACCTGGCTGTAGTCGGCATAGCACCTGACAACCGCCTCCAACTCGGAATACTCACGTGACAAATCTCGAAACTTGTCCTGATCAGAAATAGTTTCATTGTCGCCAAGCAGCGCCGATACCTCCTCGTGCCGGTCAGTAAGAGTTTCCAGCTTGGTCAGTAAAGAGGCTTTCATTGCAGTGTATGTCTCGAGTGGTCCGTATCGTCTACGGATAAATCCAGTGACTCGCCAGCTTCGGTGTCGCCGGCGGGCTGCTCCGGCTCTGCGATACCCAGTAGCTTGCGCGCCCTGCGCAGCTGGTCTTGCCGACCATCGGCACTGATTTTTTTCAGGCCCGCGGTTGGTGCGTGTATCAACTTATTGGTCAGGCCACGAGAAAATTGATTGAGAACTTTTTCCGGGTCATCCCCGCGAGCAATACTGCGCAATGCTTTATCCAGTTCCTGCTGACGCAGGCCTTCAGCCATGCCGCGATAATCCTTAACCGCATCCACCGCGCCCATGCGCTTTTTTTCCTGAACGTAGGCGGCTACACCTTCATCGATAATAACGTCCGCCTTGCGCGCCTCGCTTTGTCGACTGCGCAGGTTTTGGTCAACGATTTCTCGCAAATCATCCACGCTGTACAAGTAGACGTCACGCAAGTCACCCACCTGTGGCTCGATGTCGCGAGGCACCGCAATATCCACCATTAATACAGGGCGGTGCTTGCGAGCCTTAACAGCCTGTTCAACCGCGCCCTTGCCCAGTATGGGTAACTGGCTGGCAGTGGAGGTAATAACAATGTCTGCGGCCGGCAGCCGATCGGGAATCTCTGCCAACAACACCGCTTCGGCACCAAATTTCTGCGCTAATTCCCGGGCGCGACCCAACGTTCGGTTAGCAATCACAATATTGCTCACCCCCGCTTCGATCAAATGACGTGTCACCAGTTCGATGGTTTCGCCTGCGCCTACCAACAGCGCATTACACTTCGACAAGTCGGAAAAAATATGTCCGGCCAGATCGACTGCGGCATAGGCCACCGACACAGGATTCTCACCTATGGCTGTGTCCGTACGCACCTTTTTAGCGATAGAAAAAACACGTTGGAAAATACGTGCCAATTCATTGCTCACTGTGCCCGCTTCAGATGCAACCGCGTAGGCTGACTTTAACTGGCCAAAAATCTGTGGCTCACCCAACACCATGGAATCGAGTCCGGCCGCTACCTGGACAATATGAGCCAGAGCCTGTTCTGCTTCGTGGTGATAGGCGGATTCCCGCAGCTCTTCTGCCGACAGGTGATGATAATTAGCCATCCAGTCGATGAGTTGAACCGCTTTATCCGCGAGCACAGTATTGGCCGGTGCAATGGCATAAATTTCAGTGCGATTACAGGTGGAAAGGATAACAGCCTCATCTAACTGGGCCGCACTACAACAGTCCGCCAGGGCCTCGGTCACCTGTTCCGGAGCAAAAGCCACGCGCTCGCGCACCTCAACGGCGGCGGAGTTGTGGTTAATACCCAGGGCGATCAGGTTCATGGTGTGCAGTCAGGCTCCGGTTCCGGGGATGCGTGGCAGGCTCAGCTGAAAACCGGCGCACCTTAGCATATTCCTTAAAAATTGACTTTGATTTTAACAAGTTAGCGGGGAAATTGCCCGTTCCCAATGCAGCTCGGCCGAAAGCGCTAGAGCCTTGGGTTTCATCCCCCGCCTGTGTCATTATAGACGCCTCTGTTGTTATGGACCGCCCGCTGTCAATCACATGTATCGTCTTCTAGTTACTGCCCTGGGCTACGCCCTGCTAACCGCCTGCACCAGCACATCACCGGAGCCAGCCACTGTGGACGTGGTCGCCGCTGTCGAACCAGCAGTCGCTGAGCCACCGGAGCGTGCTTTCCCGGCCGAGAGTGTCTACCCCTTACTGGTCGCAGAATTTGCTATTCGTCGGCAAGATTACCAGACGGCCCTGGATAACTACCTTGAGCAATCCAGTATCCTGGAAGATTCCGGTATAGCCAGCCACACCACACACCTTGCTCAATTCATGCAAAAAGATGCGCAGTCACTGCGGGCGGCACAGCTTTGGCTGGAGCAGGAACCCGACAACCTGGAAGCCCACAACACCGCAGCGACGCTACTGGCGCGATCTCGCAGGCCCGTGCAAGCCCTGCCTCATATGAGCTTCGTGGCCCGGAGCGGCAAACAAGCAAACTTCCCGCTTCTGCTGCAAGGTTTCGATCAAATCGCCGCAACTGATCAGTCGCAATTGGTGCAGGGACTGAACGAGTTGGCACTGGAGTTCCCCGAAGACCCTGCCCTGTTACTTACCCTGGCGCTGGTGAACACCGAATTCAAGCAATACGAACAAGCCCTTGGCAGACTGGACTCACTGTTCAAGGTTGAGCCTTACCAGCATCAGGCCCTGCTCCTGGAAGCGCGAATTCTGACCCAGACAGAGGCAAAAAAGCCGTTTGCCCGAATCAAGCGAACGTTAAAGACCAACCCGGAAGACTCCCGCCTCAGGTTGGAGTTCGCCCGACTGTTAACCAACATAGATATCGACGCGGCGCGAGAGCAGTTTGAAGTGCTCTCCCTGCAGTCGCCTGATGATGCCGACCTGCTGCTCTCCCTGGCTTTGATCAACCGTGAGATTGGTGACAACGTGGTCGCTGTTACTTATTTAGAGCAGATCTTGGCCACAGGTAAACGTACCGATGAAGCGCATTACTACCTGGGGCGAATCGCAGAAGAAGAGAAACAATTGCAGCAAGCCCTGGCCAACTACATGCAAATTGGCGACAGCCGTCAGTACCTGGCCGCCAATCAGCGTATCGGCCAGATACTGGTCAGTGAGGGCCAGTTGGAGGACAGCCATAGCTGGTTTGTGCAGCAACGACAGCGGGTTCCCTCGCGCAGCGAACAACTTTTCGGTATAGAGGCGGAGGTTCTGAGTTCCGAGGGCGCTCTGCAAGCCTCACTTGAGGTACTTAATGCCGGTATCGATGCCTATCCGGATTCCGCGAGTCTGCGCTACGCCCGCTCGATGTTGGGTCAACAGCAAAGTGATATCGCTATGATGGAAGCGGATCTGAGGGCGATTTTGGCGCGTGATCCCAATAATGCCACCGCACTTAACGCACTGGGCTATACCCTGGCAGACCAGACAGATCGCCTGGATGAAGCGCATTCCTTGATTTCCCGTGCACTGGAGCTGGATCCGGCAGAGCCAGCCATTCTCGACAGCATGGGTTGGGTGTTGTTTCGTAAGGGCGAGATAGACCAATCTATCGACTACCTCACTCGAGCCTATGCCGCCTTCCCTGACCCGGAAGTGGCGGCTCATCTCGGCGAGGTTCTGTGGATGAATGGCGATACCGAAAAAGCACGTCAGATATGGCAAGGAGCACTGTTAAAAGCCCCCAACCATTCCGTATTACAGGAAACATTGCTGCGTCTGGGTGTCACCGATCTCAATACGCTGTCGCCTCCACCTCAGACGGACAGCTAGGCTGATGCAACGCTTTTGCGCCAGCCTGCTCGCGTTTAGCCTGCTGCTAATGGCCGGCTGTGCGGGATTGCCCAAAGCCGCCCTGGAAGACACATCATTCGAAGCACGACGAACCAAGCTGCAGCAACTGGAACACTGGACCGCCAGCGGCAAGATTGCACTGCGCACCGCAGACCAGTCTGAGTCAGCCAGTTTAGTCTGGCAGCAGGTCGGTAATGCCACTCATGTTCGCCTGTCGGGTCCCATGGGTATTAGCGCCACTACGATCGACAGTGACGGCTTGCAAATGGAAATCAGGCAGGGGGAAGATTACAGCCGCTGGAGCCTCGATGACCCTCAGGTGCAGCAGACCGGTGGCTGGGACCTGCCGCTGCGTTCGCTGCATCACTGGCTCAAAGGTATTCCTGATCCCGACCTGGAAGTAGAGTTGCTAGAGCTAGACGAGGCGAACCAGTTGCCCGAGCTGTTGCAGCAGCAAGGCTGGACTGTGGAGTTTCAACAGTTCGCCCGCTTCGGCGACTATCAATTACCCACCAGGCTGCAAGCCACTCGCGGCACAACCAGTGCGCGAATATTGCTGCGAGAGTGGCGTGATTTTTTCACCTCATGAGCGACACCCTCACCCTGCTCTCGCCCGCCAAGCTTAATCTTTTTCTCCACATTACCGGCCAACGAGGCGATGGCTACCATGAGCTGCAGACCCTATTCCAGTTGCTGGACTGGGGCGATCGCCTGCAGTTCAAATCGGACAACAGCGGCGAAATTAGTTTGCACGGGGCTGATCTGGGCATTCCAGCAGAACAAAACCTGATCGTAAAGGCGGCGCAGGCACTACCTCGAAACACCGGTAAACAGGGTGTTAGCATTCACCTGGAAAAACGCATACCAGAGGGCGGAGGCCTGGGCGGTGGCAGCTCCAATGCGGCTGCCACGTTGCTGGCAATGAATTACCTCTGGAATTTACAGCTGGGCGACAAGGCACTGCAAAAAATCGGCGCGAAACTGGGCGCTGATGTGCCGGTATTCGTCGCTGGCCACACGGCCTGGGCAGAAGGTATCGGTGAATTCCTCACCCCCGTTGAACTGCCCGAAACCTGGTACCTGGTAATCGCCCCGGGCTGTCATGTCTCTACCGCTGAAATTTTTTCCAATGAGCAATTGACACGGAACACGTCTCCCATCAAAATGGCCGCCTTTTTCGAGGGCAACTCCCGGAACGATTGCCAGCAACTCGTTAGAAACCTCCACAAGGAAGTTGATAACGCATTGAATTGGTTAGATAATTTCGGAACTGCAAAGTTGACTGGCACCGGCGCTTGTGTGTTCGCAAGCTTCGATGACGAACAAGCAGCCACGTCAGCCCTTAGCCAACTGCCGGAATCCATGAGCGGATTCGTAGCGAGAGGCATAAACACGTCGCCGGTGCTAAATGCGCTGGTAGGACCCAAAGTTTGATTGGGGTGTCGCCAAGCGGCAAGGCACCAGGTTTTGATCCTGGCATTCAGAGGTTCGAATCCTCTCACCCCAGCCATATTCATAATGCTGTCCACCCAAGGGTGAATGGCCTTATTTTTATTTGCAGCAGATTTTCATTTTCCAATCCAAAAGGAAACACACTGTGTCCTCGAAAATGATGGTTTTTTCCGGCAATGCCAACCAGGAGCTGGCGGGCAAAGTAGCCAGTCGACTGTATCTAACACTGGGCAAAGCGGACGTGGGTAAGTTCAGTGATGGCGAAGTTGCCGTTGAGCTGAATGAGAATGTGCGGGGCAAGGACGTTTTTGTCGTCCAGTCCACCTGCGCTCCCACCAACGACAACTTGATGGAACTGCTGGTGATGATCGATGCGTTGCGTCGCGCATCAGCACAGCGAATTACTGCGGTCGTACCCTACTTCGGCTACGCCCGCCAAGATCGCCGAGTGCGATCTTCAAGGGTACCCATCACCGCCAAAGTAGTGGCAGATATGATGGATGCCGTGGGCGTCGACAGGGTTTTGACGATGGACCTGCATGCTGAGCAGATCCAGGGCTTCTTCTCCTGTCCGGTAGATAACGTCTACGGCTCACCGATATTGAACGACGATATCGTGGCCCAGAACTATGAAAACCTGATGGTGGTTTCACCCGACATTGGTGGCGTCGTCAGGGCCAGGGCCATCGCCAAGCAATTGGACGAAGCGGAACTGGCAATCATCGACAAGCGTCGCCCCAGAGCTAATGAAGCCCAGGTGATGAATTTGATCGGTGAAGTTGATGGACGTACCTGCCTGCTGGTGGACGACATGGTCGACACAGCTGGCACATTATGCAGTGCTGCCAATGCTCTTAAAGAGCGTGGCGCACTGGCGGTCATGGCTTACTGTACCCACGCGGTGCTGTCGGGCAAGGCTCTCGAGAACATTCGGAACTCGCAGCTGGACCAGCTGGTAGTCACCGATACGATTCCTCTAAGTGATGAGGCGAGGAAGATCGAAAAGATTCGCCAACTCACCACCGCTGACCTGCTGGCCGAGTCCATGCGCAGAGTAGCGAATGAGGAATCTATAAGCGCGCTGTTTCAGTAGGAAGCAGCGTTTAACCTACCGCTGCCGCGTCGGTCGCAAGCGTTGCAGCGTTTATCAAAGGAGTCTGACTATGTCTGACCAATTTGAAGTACAAGCAGAACTGCGTGAAGACACAGGGAAAGGTGCGAGCCGCCGCCTGCGTCGTCTTGCTGATAAAGTACCCGCTATCATTTACGGCGGTGACAAAGACCCCCAGTCGCTTACTCTGGTTCGCAAGGACATTGAGAAGTCGCTGGAAAATGAGGCTTTTTACTCCCAAGTACTGGAAGTCAATGTTGCAGGAGAAGTACAAAAAGCTATTTTAAAAGACCTACAGCGTCACCCTGCCAAAAATAACGTCATGCATGCCGACTTCCTGCGCATCGACGCAAAGGTAGCAATCAAAGTCAACGTGCCTATTCACTTCCTGAACGAGGAAGACTGTGCGGGTGTGAAGATGGAAGGCGGTATGATCCAGCACCAGGCAACAGACATCGAAGTTTCTTGTCTGCCTGGCGATATCCCCGAGTACATCGAAGTGGATATGCTGGAAGTAATTACTGGCCAGATCATCCACTTGTCAGAAGTCACCTTACCTGAGGGCGTTACTTCCGTAGCACTGTCTTTGGGCGAAGACCACGACCTGGCTATTGCTTCTGTTGTCGCACCTAAGGGTACGAGCGACGAAGACGAGGAAACTGTGGAAGTCGAAGAAGGTGAAACTGAAGGCGAAGAAGGCGATAGCGAGGAGTAATTCCTCGCTCTGCGGTACCCGCGTTGACAGCCATCAAGCTGATCGCAGGACTGGGCAACCCCGGTAGTGAATACCGGGGTACCCGCCATAACGCGGGCGCTGATTTCGTGGAGGAGCTGGCACGTCAATGCAGCACCCCACTTCAGGCGGAATCGAAGTTTTTTGGTCTAGCCGGCCGCGTTAACTACGCCGGCTACGATCTTCGCCTGATTATTCCCACCACTTTTATGAACCGCTCCGGCAAGGCCGTTGCGGCCATCGCAAGCTTTTACAAGATTGCCCCTGAGGAAATACTAATCGCTCACGATGAATTGGACATTCCTGCTGGCACTGCAAGGTTCAAGCAAGGCGGCGGGCACGGCGGCCACAATGGCCTGCGAGACATCGTGCCAGCACTGGGCAACAACAAAAACTTTCACCGCCTGCGAATAGGCATAGACCACCCCGGCCACGCATCCAAAGTTTCCGGCTACGTGCTCAGCCAACCCTCGCAAGTAGATCGCACGCGCATTGAAGCGTGCATTGACGAAGCCATCGCCGCTTTACCCCTGCTATTAAGCGGAGACGCCACCAAAGCGATGACACGACTACACAGTTTTAGCGCGGCCTAGCCGCCACTCACTAAAGGACACTCTCATGGGTTTCAAATGCGGTATTGTCGGCCTGCCTAACGTAGGCAAGTCCACCCTGTTCAATGCCCTCACCAAAGCGGGCATCGATGCCGAGAACTTCCCTTTCTGCACTATCGAACCCAACGCAGGTATCGTGCCCATACCTGACCCCAGGCAGGACAAAATATCCGTTATTGTTAAGCCTGAGCGCGAAGTTGCTACCACCATGGAGTTTGTCGATATCGCTGGATTAGTCGCCGGCGCCTCCAAGGGTGAGGGCCTGGGCAACCAGTTTCTGGCCAATATACGCGAAACAGATGCCATCGCTCACGTAGTCCGCTGTTTCGAAGACGAGAACGTCATTCACGTAGCCAACAAAATTGAACCTGCCGCTGATATCGAAATCATCAACACCGAACTAGCGCTAGCCGATCTGGAAAGCTGCGAAAAGCAGTTGCAAAAGGTTGTCCGCACTGCCAAAGGTGGCGACAAAGAATCAATCGCCATGAAGGCTCTGCTGGAAGAAAAGTTGTTACCCCAGCTGAACGAAGCCAAGCCCATTCGAGGCCTGAACCTGGATGACAATGAACAGGCACTGGTGAAAACCCTGTTTCTGCTCACCGTGAAGCCCACCATGTATATTGCCAACGTAGATGAAGATGGCTTTGACAACAATCCCCACCTCGAAGTGGTCCGGGAAATAGCTGAGGAAGAAAACGCGGTAGTTGTCGTGATATGCAACAAACTGGAATCTGAAATCATTGAATTGGAAGATGACGAGCGCGCAGAGTTCCTGGCTGATCTTGGCATGGAAGAACCCGGCCTCAACCGTGTCATCCGGGCCGGTTACGAGCTACTGAACTTGCACACCTACTTCACTGCGGGCGTTAAAGAAGTGCGCGCATGGACTGTGAGGGTAGGTTCTACCGCACCCCAAGCGGCGGGTGTCATTCACACCGATTTCGAAAAGGGTTTTATTCGCGCTGAGGTCATTTCCTACGCCGATTTTATCGAACACGGCGGGGAGCAAGGTGCCAAAGATGCCGGACGCTGGCGCCTTGAAGGCAAGGATTACATTGTGCAAGACGGCGACGTTATCCACTTCCGCTTTAACGTATAGATTCTACGCTTAAAAAACACGCTGATAACTCAATTGGTAGACGTCAAAATTCACACCCGAGTCGTTGACCGAACCCATAGAGTAGCCGATTTTCAAGGCGTGCTTTCTGGCAACGGGAAACAGTAGCGTAAAACCCATCTTGGAGTCTCGCTGTAAGTCATCCAACCGTCTGCCTCCAATTTCACTCTGCCCTCCCAGGTAGCCATTGAAGTCCAGTGAGGCCCAGAAGCCGGGAGAAAAACGTCGCACCAAATGCAATTGGGCTGCCTTGATCGACCCCTGCTTACGCGTCTGTCCCACAAAATCATCGTTGTCGCCAAACACCCAAACGCCGGCTTCAAATTCCAGCAACCACTTGGGGCTCAATACTGTCGTGTAACCCAACCCAGCTTTGACCGCCCACCGGTTCGAACCTACGTTTAATAACTTGTCGTTGTCATAACGCCCTGTGGGTGCCACTACTTTGAGGCTGGCTCCTAAAATTGGTCTGGGATTGCGACGCAACTCGGCAAATTCTTCCACGTCCATTGCAGGTGCTCCCATCAAATTCACTGACAGCGTTGCCGCCAGGTCACCGGCGCCAGAATAGTCAAATTCTGATAGGCCAAGACCCGGATATTCAAAGGATGTATCGCCCTGGGAATAAGCCTGCTCAAGAATTAAATGCCCGGTACGACCCCACACGTTCAGGGTCTGCAAATAACCCACCACACCGGTCACTATTTGCGAGTCGACGCCATCTATTGGAAGCGAGGGGTCAGGAACGATGTCACCATCGGTATAGACCGCGCCGACAGTCAAAACCTGCGTACCCTGAGGAGCAGGCCAATAAGCTCGCGGAGTCAGGTCCTGGCCAGGCGCTACCATGGGAAACAGCAACAGCGCTAAAGTCACTAATAATCTGTTCATGCAGTAATTAAAATGCCAGCTTTATTTTTTGCAATGATATAGGGTTTCAGGCTGATTATCATAGTCACTCGTTGCACAGGTGATTATAAAGCCCACCGGCCAGACCCGGTGCCATAGCATTTTAGGTCATGGGGCTTTTCATCGAGGTATTGAAAGATGATGGCTTATTCTACTGCCCAGATTTATCCCTTATTTTGTAGGGCTATCGCCACTTTGGAACCGTTCTCTCGTCCCAGCGAGTCACAAATAAACTGACCCGCCTGCACCAGCTTACCTAGCTCCACTCCATGAGCAATGCCCAATCCATTGAGCAGGTAGACCACGTCTTCAGTCGCAACATTACCAGAAGCGCCCTTGGCATAAGGGCAGCCACCCAGGCCAGCCACGGAGCTATCGACAACGGCTACACCCATTTGCAACGCGGCATATATATTTGCCAACGCCTGCCCATAGGTGTCGTGAAGATGAACGGCCAACTTGTCTGCTGGAACCGCTTGCAGCACTGTGCTCAACATAGCCTCTGTACTGGCTGGCGTACCGACTCCGATGGTATCGCCCAGTGATATTTCGTAACAGCCCATGTCCAGCAGTTTAGAAGCGACCTCGGCCACCTTGGCAGGCGCGATATCGCCTTCATAAGGGCAGCCGACCACGCAGGAGACATAACCGCGAACCGGCACATTATTAGCGCGCGCAGCGGTCATCAACTCGGAGGCCCTGGACAGGCTCTCATCTATAGAGCAATTGGTGTTTTTACGGGTAAAACTTTCTGAAGCCGCGGTAAAAACCGCAACTTCGCTGACAGCCGACTCCAGGGCCCGCTCAAACCCTTTTAGATTTGGCGTTAAAGCAGAGTACGTCACGCCAGCAACACGCCGTAAGGACGAGAACACTTCCTCACTGCCGGCCATTTGAGGCACCCACTTAGGGTTCACAAAAGAGCCGGTTTCGATACAGCCAAGCCCGGCTTCAGCCAGCAGCTCAACCAACTTCACTTTCACCTCAACCGAAATCGGCTGAGCTTCATTTTGCAAACCATCGCGAGGGCCGACCTCGACGATACGCACGCTTTGCGGCAGTAAATTCTTCATGACTCGCTGACCTCGAAATCAAGCAGTTCGGCACCGCCGTCCACCAGGTCACCAGGCTGGTAATAAAACCCGCGAACCCGACCATCCTGTGGCGCGCGAATAGTGTGCTCCATTTTCATCGCTTCCATTACCAGTAAGGGCTCATCGGCCTTAACATCCGCACCCGGCTCAACCATTAGTGTGACCATGGTGCCGTTCATAGGCGCAGTCAAACCACCCTGTCCAGCGGCGTCGTCTAAATCTCCAAGATCAGGTTTGACCAGGCGGAAACTAATGGCGCTGTCAGCGGTATAAAGGCTGAAGCTGCCGTTATGTTCTGCTACCGAAGCACGTAGCAAGTAACCATCGAGATTAGCACTAAGCTCGCTTCCGGCAAGGCTTCCCTGGGCCTGAATTGTTTTACCCTTACAGTGAATGCGGTACCGAGTGTCACCCCGTTTACCGAGTTGCTCAGCGCTAACCTCATAAACCTGTTCGTGAACGCAAAGCTCGAATTTGTGCAGGTAGGGTTCATTAAGTCTCCAGGCACTGGGCTCAGACCATGGCGATGTGACGTCACCCGAGGAATCACGCGCAAGCTGCGCGCTGCGCTCTTGTTCCAGCAGCAAATAGAGTGCTGCCAACGGGAGTTCTTGCTCCAGTTCTGCCTCACTCTCGTGGAAGATATCGCTATGGTGCTTTTCAATGAAACCGGTATCGAGATCTGCATTCCTGAAAGGCTCGCAGTTGGCGAGGTTATATAAAAAATCGACGTTGGTGGTCATACCACTGATTCGGTACTCACGCAGGGCACGAGTCAAACGTTGCAGAGCCTTTTCACGATTCTCATCCCACACGATCAGCTTGGCGATCATCGGATCGTAATACACGCTGACTTCATCTCCCTGAAGCACGCCAGTATCTACCCGCACATTAGCTGAGGTTTCGGGGGGCTGTAAAAAAGACAGAGTACCGGTTACCGGTAAAAAATCATTGTCCGGATCTTCCGCATAAATGCGGGCTTCGAAAGCATGACCATTAAGCTTGAGTTCTTCCTGAGTGGCTGGAAGCACCTCGCCCGCGGCAACCCGTAACTGCCATTCCACCAGGTCCTGGCCAGTAATCATTTCTGTTACCGGGTGCTCGACCTGCAGCCGTGTGTTCATTTCCATGAAGTAAAAAGAACCATCACTGTCCAACAAGAATTCAACTGTTCCGGCACCTTCATAATCGATCGCCTGGGCCGCGCGTATTGCCGCGTCACCCATTGTGGCACGCAACTCTGCCGTCATTCCCGGAGCAGGAGCCTCTTCGATGACCTTTTGATGGCGGCGCTGCACTGAACAGTCGCGCTCAAACAAGTAAACGGCATTACCATGGCTGTCACAAAAAACCTGTACTTCCACATGCCGCGGTTGGGTAAGGTATTTTTCCACCAACATATCATCGTTGCCAAAACCATTCATAGCCTCGCGTCGCGCGGCGGCCAGTGCTTCATCGAACTCTTCAGCGTTCCATACCTGGCGCATTCCCTTGCCACCGCCACCAGCCACCGCCTTAAGCAAAACGGGGTAGCCCATTTCGTCAGCAGCCTGTTTCAAGACATCACGGTCCTGATCGTCGCCGTGATAACCAGGCACCAGCGGAACGCCCGCCGCCCCCATAATTTGCTTTGCCGCAGACTTGGAGCCCATAGATTGAATTGCACTTACCGGGGGACCAATAAAAACAATCTCGCTGTCTTTACAGGCCTTGCAGAAGTCTGCGTTCTCAGACAAAAAACCGTAACCAGGATGAATTGCCTGCGCGCCGGTCTTAACGGCTGCAGCAATGACCCGCTCATAAACCAGATACGATTCACGAGAAGGCGCGGCTCCAATATTCACCGCTTCATCAGCCATACTCACATGCAAGGCATCCTTATCCGCATCACTGTAAACCGCTACTGTGCGAATACCGAGCGCGCGGGCGGTACGAATGACGCGACAGGCAATCTCGCCGCGGTTGGCAATCAGGATCTTGTCGAAATGCTGTACTGACATGGTAATACCTGTTTACTGAATCCAATTGGGACTGCGTTTTTCCAGAAAAGCACTAAGGCCTTCCTGCCCTTCGGGGGAAACTCGTATATCGGCGATTCGCTGACAAGTCATGTCAATTAGTGCATCGCTGATTGGCTGACCCGCCACGTCAAACACCAGTTGTTTGGAGGCAGCCATCGCGGCTGGGCTATTCACCAGCAGTGAATCAACAAGCGAGGAAACCGCTGCATCCAGTGCGTCATCATCAGTGACAACTTGCGAAACCAGGCCAAGGCGAAGTGCTTCATCGGCGGAGAACCTTTCCGCTGTAACAAAATAACGCCGAGATGCTCGTTGGCCCATGGCAGCGACCACATAGGGGCTAATGGTTGCAGGCATCAGACCGAGCTTAACCTCGCTGAGACTGAAGGAGGCGCGGTCGGTGGCAACTGCCATATCACAACAACTCACCAGACCTACCGCACCGCCGAAGGCAGCACCCTGAATGCGAGCTATCGTGGGCTTGCTCATAAAGTTGAGTACTTTGAGCAAGTTCGCCAACGCCCGGGCATCCTGCCTATTTTCTTCATGGCTGAAGGACGCCATGCGCTTCATCCAATTGAGGTCAGCGCCCGCTGAAAAATTACGACCGCTTGATGCCAACACCATGACCCGCGCCGCCGGGTCACTGCCCACATGGGCAAAGGCCTCTGTCAACTCAGCAATAATCTTGTCGTCAAACGCGTTGTGCTTTTCCGGGTTATCCAGAGTGACTGTCGCCACTCCCCGGGTATCTATCACGGTCGTTACATAACTTGTCATCAATGATTTACTCCGGGCCGGGGCCTACATTCGAAATACGCCGAACTTGGTCTCTTCAATCTCTTTGTTAAGGCTCGCCGATATCGCTAAACCAAGAACGTTGCGCGTTTCTGCAGGATCGATGACGCCGTCATCCCACAGGCGCGCTGAGGCATAGTACGGATGTCCCTGATGCTCGTAACTATCCATAATGGGCTGTTTGAAAGCGGCTTCTTCGTCAGAGGACCAGTTGCCCCCTTCACGTTCAATCTGATCGCGTTTAATCTGTGAAAGCACGCCGGCAGCCTGTTCCCCTCCCATGACCGAAATTCGCGCATTGGGCCACATAAATAGGAAACGGGGGTCATAAGCTCGACCACACATACCGTAGTTACCCGCACCAAAGGAACCGCCGATCAGCACGGTGAACTTGGGTACCGCTACCGTGGCCACAGCCGTCACCATCTTGGCACCATGTTTGGCAATGCCTTCATGTTCGTACTGCTTACCGACCATAAACCCGGTAATGTTTTGCAAGAAGACCAATGGGATTTTACGCTGGCCACATAGCTCAACAAAGTGCGCACCCTTCTGCGCTGACTCTCCGAACAAGATTCCATTATTGGCGACAATGCCCACGGGATAGCCATGAATTCTGGCGAAACCACATACTAGAGTTGTGCCATAAAGTGACTTGAATTCATCAAATTCTGAGCCATCGACCACACGCGCTATCACTTCACGGACATCGTAGGGCTGGCGCGAGTCCTTTGGGATCAAGCCATAAATTTCGCTGGCGTCGTAGGTGGGCTCCACGGTAGGACGCACGTCTACCTCCACGTTTTTGACACGGTTCAACCGACCGACCGACTGACGAGCCAACTGCAGCGCATGGTAATCATTCTGCGCCAGGTGATCGGCAACACCCGATATCTTGGTGTGCACATCACCGCCACCAAGTTCTTCAGCAGTAACATCCTCGCCAGTTGCAGCCTTGACTAGTGGTGGTCCTGCCAGGAACACCGTGCCCTGCTCCTTCACAATAATTGATTCGTCCGCCATCGCAGGAATGTAAGCGCCTCCAGCAGTGCAGGACCCCATGACTACGGCAATTTGAGGAATGCCTTTGGAAGACATTACCGCCTGGTTAAAAAAGATATGTCCAAAGTGATCTCTGTCTGGAAAAATATCGTCCTGATGTGGCAGGTTGGCGCCACCGGAGTCCACCAGGTAAATGCAGGGCAGGTTATTTTCTTCAGCGATAGTCTGCGCACGCAGATGCTTCTTTACCGTGATGGGATAATAGGTACCGCCTTTAATCGTTGCGTCATTGGCGACAATAATGCACTCCTGCCCGCTCACACGGCCAATTCCTGCGATAACGCCGCCGGCGTTTACCACATCTTTACCGTACATTTCATGACCAGCCAATTGCGACAACTCCAGGAAAGGTGACCCTGAATCGAGCAAACCTGCCACCCGGTCGCGGGGCAACAATTTGCCTCGACTTACGTGGCGGGCACAGGATTTTTCACCACCGCCCTGTTTCACCGCGTCCAGTTTTACCCGCAGATCATCCACCAGACTTTGCATATGGGCTTTGTTGTCCGCAAAGTCGTCTGTACGGTTGTTTACTTTGGATTTAATGACAGGCATGCCCGGCCCTCCTTATTTGGTGTCGTTAAACAACTCGCGTCCGATCAACATGCGCCGCACTTCAGAGGTACCCGCACCAATTTCATAGAGCTTGGCATCGCGCAATAACCTTCCGGTGGGGAAATCATTGATATAACCATTTCCACCGAGTAACTGAATGGCATCCAGCGCCATCTGAGTCGCTTTTTCTGCGGTAAATAAAATCACTGCGGCGGCATCTTTGCGGCTTTCTTCACCGCGATCGCACGCTCTGGCGACAGCGTATAAAAAGGCACGTGAAGCACTGAGCAGGGTATACATATCGGCAACCTTGCCCTGAACAAGCTGGAATTCACCAATGGATTGACCAAACTGCTTTCGATCGTGGATGTAGGGGACAACCTGGTCCATGCAAGCCATCATGATGCCAACAGGACCACCCGATAACACGGTGCGCTCATAATCCAGACCCGACATGAGCACCGCCACGCCACGCCCCTCCTCACCAAGGATATTTTCTGCAGGCACTTCACAATCTTCGAACAGCAGTTCGCAGGTGTTGGAGCCGCGCATACCGAGTTTGTCTAACTTCTGGTGGCGGGAAAATCCAGGGAAGTCTCGCTCCACTATGAAGGCAGTAATACCGCGGGAACCGCCATCAGGGTCTGTTTTCGCATAGATGACATAGGTATTGGCATCCGGCCCGTTGGTAATCCACATCTTGTTACCGTTGAGCACATACTTGTCTCCACGCTTTTCAGCCTTGAGCTTCATACTGACAACGTCTGATCCGGCATTGGGTTCTGACATCGCCAGAGCACCGATATGCTCTCCAGTGCAAAGCTTTGGCAGATACTTCTGCTTCTGCGCTTCGTTACCGTTCTTGTGGATTTGGTTAACACATAGGTTTGAGTGAGCACCGTAAGAAAGCCCCACCGAAGCGGATGCGCGAGAAATCTCCTCCATCGCTACTACATGTCCCAGGTAGCCGATGCTAGAACCGCCGTATTCTTCACTGACCGTCATTCCCAGCAAACCGAGGTCGCCAAACTTGCGCCACATATCCATCGGGAATTCATTATTTTGATCGATCTCGGCAGCACGCGGAGCCAGCTCAGCGTCGCAAAAACTGCGCACAGAATCGCGCAGCATGTCTAACTCTTCGCCTAGGCCAAAATTCAAGGTGGGATAACTAACAGACATGGAACTCTCCAATTCAGGTATTCACCGGTTTCCCGGCTGAGATCTTTTTTAAAGCGCCGTTACAACGCGCGCGTACTTCTTCCAATCCAGTAAGTAGCTGCTTGATATCCTCGACCTGGGACTCAAGTTGAGCCTGGCGCTCATCAACCTTATTCAGCAGAAACTGATATTGCTCGTAGTTGTCCCCGTCGGGGTCGTACATATCGATGATTTCACGGCTCTCATCCAGTGAGAGACCCGCGCGTTTGCCGCGCAAAATCAACTCCAGACGGGCATGATCTGCTCTATCAAAAATCCGATGCTGGCCTATGCGCGAAGGATTGAGCAGTCCTTTCTCCTCATAGAAACGTATAGTGCGGGTGGTGACATCAAAATCCCGCGCCAGATCGGATATGGTGTAGGTGTGCTGTTCAGCCATGGGGCAGCTCTCACAAAGTCGCCACGAATATTAGTGTTAGTTGACGTTAACGTCAACTAGAGGTTAATACTAAGGTCCCCCGTCACCTGAACATACAGAATCAACGCATAGCGCTATACTCTATAACCACATTAACCAATAAGAAGGTAAAAAATGAACGATATAACCGATGCAGCGGCGAAGGGCTCTCGAGACGCTATAGCCTTGGGTATGTGCGTCACGATTTTGGGCCTACTAGCGATGGCCATGCCTTTTCTGACCGGGATCACGGTTACCATCAGCATTGGCGTTATTTTGCTGGCGACCGGCATTGCTCAACTCGTATTCGTTTTTAGCTCAGACTCATTCGGCACCGGTGTCATGCGCTTTGCGTTTGGGCTGTTGGCGGCCCTTTGCGGAGTATCCATGATCTCGCAGCCCGGCGCCGGCTTGGCCACAATCACCCTGATACTCGCGGTATGGTTTGTAGTTGATGGAATCTGGGCACTGGTGCTCGCGTTACAATGGCGGCCTGAAAAGGGCTGGGTATGGATGCTCTTTAATAGTGTCTTGGGGATCGCTCTGGGAATAATGATTTATCGCCAGTTCCCTACTTCGGCTGCCTGGCTAGTGGGTGTTTTGGTCGGTATTCGCCTGTTCTTCGCCGGCTGGACTATGATCGCGCTAGGCTCGGTAGTTAGTACCGTTACTAAAACTGCAGAGAAACTTGAAGGCACCTGACTCACCCAAGTGAAATGCGGCTTGAGCCCTTTCCCGATGCATAGGGGCTTGAGCGCATTATCGAGCCGCACAATGATTTACTGTCAGTCAGCTCTGGGTCTTTTTGTTCCAGTCGACACACTCGGCGAGCGTAATGCCGCTTCCGCCAAATATATCCAGAGCACTGCCAATGGTCAGATCAACTAGGCCATTGGACAATGCGTCTACCCTTTGCAGATCGGCCACAGAACGAGCGCCACCGGCATAGGTAACCGGAATACTGCACGCTTCGCCCAACAGCATGACCAGATCGTCATCTATTCCCGCCTGCAGGCCCTCGACATCTGCAGCGTGAACCAAAAATTCGGCACAGTGCGCTGACAACTCTTTAAGCGTCTCGCTGTTAATTAAGGTCTCGGTAACGGTTTGCCAACGATTGGTGGCTATCTTCCAGCCTCCCTCACTGCGACGACAACTAAGGTCTAGCACCAGTCGCTCTGCTCCCACTTCGCGTTTCATACGCCGCAACTTTTCCCACGAAAATTGCCCGGATTCGAACAGGTAAGAAGTCACGATAACGTGAGAAGCACCCGCCTCCAAATAACCGGCGGCGTTGTCCTCGTTGACACCACCACCAAACTGCATTCCCTGCGGCCAGATTGCCAGCGCCTGCAACACTTGCTCTTCATTACCCGGGCCCAATGCAATCATATGCCCACCTGGCAGCTGGTGCTGCTGATAAAGCTCGGCATAGTAGGCCGCGTCATGAGGGCTCACGTAATTAGTATCGGCTCCATGATCATCAAGGCTGCCACCCACTATTTGCTTTACCTGGCCCTGATGGAGGTCGATACAGGGGCGAAAGAGAGTCAAATTCGATACCTTGCGTGGTGGCTGGGTGACATGTCATTCATTATAACCGGCTAGAGCCTCGCCTTAGAAGTGATTACCGAGAGGGGCAGACAAGTTCACTATCGCGAAAAATTTGCGTCGACCATAAGCAACTCATGACGCACTGTTATAAGATCCACCAGAGGTATTACGCAGCAGTGACAGCGACACTGCCCCTAACGAAGAGAAGTAAATTTATGTACACAACTCTCGAAGTATCGATTGATGGCGCAATCGGCAGAATCTGGCTTAACAGGCCGCAATGTCTAAACGCACTTTCCACAGAAACCCTCCGTGAATTGGCCATGGCAGCGCACTATTTTGATAGCAAAGAACAAGTGCGCGTGGTCATCGTCGCTGGCCGGGGACGCGCCTTTTCCGCCGGCGCAGATCTCCAGAGTTTTCCCCAACTTTCGGACCCAGAGCTGCGCTCAGCAGCAGACGCGGGGCGTGAGATGGCTGACGCCCTGGAAGGCATGCGCGCAATCAGCATCGCCCAGATTCATGGCTGGTGCGTTGGCGGCGGACTGGTTCTGGCGGCGGCCTGCGATCTGCGGCTAGCCGCGGAAGATGCGCAATTCTCCATACCGGAAATAGATCTGGGCATTCCGCTGGCTTGGGGCGGTATACCCCGCCTCGTTCGCGAGATCGGTCCCGCGCTAACCAAAGAGCTGGTTATCACCTGCAGAACATTTTCCACCGACGAAGCACTACGCTGTGGCTTTCTCAACCACGGCGTAAGCTCGGATCAATTGGAAGAAGCCAGCCTCGCTTTGGCAGAGCAAATAGCCGCCAAACCCGCCCTCCCTGTGTTTGCCACTAAACAACATGCCAATGCGGTCACTGCGAACATGGTAGGAATGAATCGATCCTGGTCAGATGCAGACAGCCTAATCTCTGGATTAGTTGACCCCGAGTGCAGTGAAGCGCGCGAGACTTACATCCAATCCAAGCTGTAAGCACGTTAGTGCAGAAATCAGTTCGACGACATGGCATTGCGAGGAATGATGGCGCCCTTATGCTGAATCACAACCGATGCCAATTGATGTCCGGATTCCGCCGAGCTTGCCGCCGCTTGTCCGGATAAACGCGCAGCTAAATAGCCTGCATTAAAAGAGTCGCCTGCCGAGGTGGTATCGACAACATCGACTTTCCTCGCTGGTATCAACTCTTGCTCGTCATCAACCACGACAAGACAGCCCTGCTCTCCCATCTTCAGAGCGATTTCGCCAACCCCCGAGGAGCGTAATCGACGAATGATAGCGAATTGATCGTCATCACCAAACACGGCCTGCTCATCCTCAATAGTCGGCAGGGCGAGATCGGTAAGCCTGTACATTGCCTCATAGGCCTGCCGGGTTTGCTGAAGGCTTGACCAGAGTTTGGGGCGGTAGTTGCTATCGAACGCCACCCTGCCCCCGCTGCGGCGATAGTCTGCCAGCAGTTCGAATAAGTGCTGCCTTGCAGACTCGCTGTAAATAGCAAGGGTAATACCGGACAAGCACAGCCAAGCATGGCCCGACAGTTGCGCGAATATTGTCTTGGCCCTGTCAGCATCGTCCAGTAATCGTTTGGCGGGTGTATCGTCTCGCCAATAATAGAAGGAGCGCTCTCCACGATCATCGGTTTCGATAAGGTACATGCCAGGCACCCCATTAGGCTCAAACTCGACCAAGTCACAAGCGACGCCTTCATCGCGCCATTTGGCCACCAGCCAGGCGCTCATAGGGTCATCACCCAGTGCAGTGACATAGTCCACGGCAATACCCTGGCGGGCGAGATACACAGCTGAATTTAGAGTATCGCCTCCATAGGAGAGACTCATGGGCAAAGACCCGCGAGCCTGCCGCAGATTGTCTCGGGTGAGTTCCAACATACACTCACCAATCACTGCAATATTTTGCGTCGTGGCCAAAGGTGGTTACTTTTGTAGTGTTACGAAGTAAACAGACATCTCAGGTACATTACGGCCTTTACCGCGCTTGCTCAAGGGTCGAGGCGGCACTGTCGCCAGACTCTTTTTGACCAGGCCCCGTTTCGCGATGTACCAGGCTCAGCTTGAGTCTCCAACCTATTGACTTAGCAGAGCAAATTCAGGAAAATGCGCGCCTCTTCGGGATAGCCAATCCCATTGACGATGTGGCTACGTAGCTCAGCTGGTTAGAGCACAGCATTCATAATGCTGGGGTCGGTGGTTCAAGTCCACCCGTAGCTACCA
>ERZ1048872.300-NODE-300-length-58536-cov-6.970674_pt1 | contig 58536 bp, 47 predicted proteins | sample MGYA00383100_ERZ1048872 | MGnify/ENA primary metagenome ERZ1048872 (study PRJEB29581, sample SAMEA5548370) | metagenome | biome: marine; feature: coastal; material: water | depth 50 m | study: Short-term variability in the microbial, nano- and picoplankton...
GCCAGCTTGGATGAGTGAGAACACCCAATCGCTGCCCTTCTGGGGCCTGGGTTAACATTCGCTTGGGGCTGAGTGATCCGGCACCAAAGCTACGATGGCTGACTCGTGCGAAAATATCAGTCCCTTCGAAGGGTGCCTCCTCTACATACACATTAATTGTCGGGGCTTGTCTCCGGTTCTTCTTTTTCGGTGGCTCTTTGCCAGGGTTGGCTGCTATCCATGCGTTTCGCTCTGCTTCTTCCTGAAGTTTTTGTTTCTCAGCAGCTTTTTTTGCCTCTTCTTGTAAAGCTACTCTGGCAGCCTTGGTTCGGGGCTGTCCGAAGTACTCGCTATCGTTTTTCGTAACAATTACTTTTTGTGTGGTCAGTAGTTGTCGCAGGACGTCACGGTCCTCGTTGAGAATCAACTCGATGAGTCGGTCGGTGCTTGCAGAGGCCTCGAACATTGCACGATAGTGACGTGCTCTGGTCTTTCCGCGGATACCTGTTGTTTCGAGAGACCGGGTGTCCTTGCAAATATATCCTCCTTGGTCGTAGTCAAAATATTCTCTGAAGAATTGCAGGATCCGCGGTTTTCGAATGCTGTCATCAGCAAGCATTCGTTTGACTTCACGTTCGACATCCTCTCGAGTGCGCAGGATGCCATTGAGGATACTTTTTTTCAGTGTTTCATCTGGCTTGATGTATTGAAGTGCGTGATTTACTGCTAGTCCGAGTTCCCAGTCTTGAAGCATGACCCGTCCGAATGCATCCGGTGTTCCGTGTTCAACAAGTTCAGGACGAAAGAGTGCATCACGGTCAAGGAAAATCGCTGAGAGACCAAGTACTGCACCGTCTTTCTGGCCAAGTTTGTGAATCGATTCTTTGGCAATCGATAGGTAGCGATCAGATTCAGATGACTGTGGTGGTCGAAACGTGAGTGCTTCAAACAGGTAGTTCACGGCCGCTCGTAGGCAGTCGTCTGTTGCAGAAGTTGTGTCTATTGCTGCAATGAGTGGTGTTAATGGCCGCATAGTTTTTGTGCTGTAGACAAGGCTCGAGGGCAGTCCTCGATTGTCGCCTGGTACATACTTTTGAAAGTAGGCCTTTGGATCATCGGTGATCTGTTCAGGTGCAGCTATGCTCAGAGGGCCATAGGCCATGTAGCGTAAGAGGTCACTTGCCGTACTTAAGAGTTGCGTTGCTTCCGCACTATTAACAGAGTACAAGTCAGGGTAATTCTCAAAGCCATGTTGTCGTGCTGATGACAATACAGATGGAAGACTTTTGACAGCCGTAGCATAGGCAACCGTGCCACCTTGCCATTGAATAATGCGGTCTGTGCCAAAGTAGAGCTTCAGTTCTCCGCCATGGTTCGTTGGAACCTCGTCACCATGTGTTCGACGGCCTGGCTTGCTTGCGTCGTATGCGGGTTCGGTGTTAATCAGTTCATTGAGGCGAGTGATGTGTTCCTGTGGCGTCACTCGCCAGAGTCGTGCTGGTGAAAACGTCGGTCTTATCTGGATGTCTTCAGGGAGCGTGCCAAATAAAAGATCGTGAGAAACAAAGTTTCCTTTCGTTGGGTCACGATGAGCTCGGAAGCCACCGCTCTCCGTCATGGTCGCGTCGAGGTTGTGCACAACCCAGTCCCTGAATTGAAGGCGGTCTGATACTGGTGGTTGCTCGGCTTCTTCGGGTGGCATTTCTTGAAGTGAAACCTGAGCCCAGATAGACCTCCACGTTGTTGCATTCGCTTCATTTGTGGCACCAAGAGTATCGAGCGAGAGGCCGGCTTCAGGTTCACTGCCGCTGTGGCAATCCAGGCAATAGTCATTCAGAAACGGCTCAGCGAATGACTCAAAACTTTCCGGCACAGCACTGCCGGGAACGTACCGATCGGATGCGAAACATCGCAACACGGAAATCACGCAGAGTGACGCAACAAAAAAGCGAATGACAGGTTGCAACTGATTCCTGTCGTATAACGAACAGGATAGTTTTGCACTCTGGATCGTCATGCCAAGATATCTCCGAGAACACCATTGCCGGTATCAAAAGTCTTGGCAAGGTTGTCGGACATGTTGAAACGTTCACACTGGCCACCTGCCGTTTGTAAGAGCGTTGTGTACAGCGAGTTAATCGGTCTCTTTCCTTCGATCTGTGTAAAGCAGCCTGTCTTGAACGCACCGTCAAAGTTACCGAGCAGCATTACAGGCCAGTTTGCCCCATTTGTATGTTGTTTGTCTGCATTGTTGCTGGTGTACACAATGAGGGTGTGGTCCATCATGGAGCCGCTTCCCTCTGGAATCGCGTCAAGCGTTTCCATGATTTTCACAAGCATCCGTGAATTGTACTGGCGAATTTTGATCCAGATTGGATTGTCCGGTTGGTCCATGTGACCAAGGTTGTGTCCCTGTTCCTCGACGCCTAAACCTTTCCAGGCACCAAAGATTTCGCCACGACCGGAGCCGATGGTAAGGGTATTTGTAATCCCTGATGCGAGCGCTGAAATACCAAGGTTCAACAGTCTGTCATGCCAGTCGGTTTCGTGTGCCGGGGTCGTATAGAACTCATCAACCTTTGGTGCGAATGTTCGGAGATGGTCCGACACCTGGCCGAGCTTTTCGCGAAGGCTGTTTAAGTCCCGGAAACCGTTTACAAATTGTTGGTAGCGTGTTTTTTCAGCAAGGGGCAGATTTGCACCGCCTTGGGTTGCCTGGTTTTGAATCTGATCTAACAGGTAGGAGCGTGCTTCAAACTCTTTGCGAATTGCACCGTCTGATATCCCGCCGAATAACAGTTGGTAGAGGTGGTTGGGGTTGGAGTACATGAATATTGGCTGATCCGGTCCGCTTGCTGAAAGAGTGGCAACGGTTGGCTTGTTCTTCATGTTCTCCAGCGAATCCATACCGATGCAAAGATGGGGTAGAAGTGTTTCGGGTAGGGTCTTGCTGAGTTCATAATCAATCGTGGCACCACGAGGAGCCACGCCGTCACCACCACGATACCCACCAAGCGCACCAAAAAATGCACTATGTGATGGACTTGTGTGTTGCCCATGGAGACCGTTAATGATGTGCAGTCGTTCTTTGTATGGCTCCAATGGCTGGATTGGTTCTGGTAATGTATGACGAGCAAGCGAGCAGTTGCCTGACACTCCCATCGGGATGCAGGTCTTTGGATCAAACCCCTGATTCTGCAGAAAGAAAATAATTCGCTTCGGAAGTCTTGATACCCCTGTCAAAGAAGGGCTCGCAAGTAACGGCAGTGGTGAGCCGCCGAGCCCTAACGCAGTGCCAGCGCCGGCTGCAATTCCTTGGAGTATTGTTCGTCGAGTAAGCATGAGTCAGTCTCTGAAGAGATGTATGTCAGTTTTTTAAAAGGTTCGCTGAGCGGCTGCGGCAAAAAACGGTTTTTGAGGAGAACGCATTGAGTGCTTCCGATTTCTCCGTCATCGGACCTAACAATCTAGACTGCTGTTCTATGAAGTTTTCTTTTTCTTTCTTTTCTTTTTTTGAATTGCTGGGAAATACGGTGAATCTGTTCTGGCTGTAGCAAGAAAGGTCTCAAGCTTTTGAACCACTGCAGGATTATCGGCAGCAACATTGCGTTTTTCTTGAGGATCATTTTTCAGGTCATACAGTTCAAGCGGTTCTTTAGTTCCAAAACGAATTGCCTTCCAATCACCAAAACGAACAGCCTGCTGGAAAGGGGAATGAATCTCCCAATAATGGATGTCACGAGATTTCTGTTTCTTATCTAGTAATGTTGGTACAACTGAGATGCCATCCAAATCTTCAGGGTTTTTGGCACCGCCTAGCTCGCAAAGTGTTGGGAAAACATCTCGCATATCCCAGACAAAGTCGCTTTTTCTTCCTGCTTGAATATGGCCCGGCCAGCGCACAGCCATGGCTGCACGAATGCCGCCCTCATACAGCATTCTCTTGGTTCCCCGAAGGCCACCAGCGCTGTCGATCGCCTTGACGAATGGTGCGTTCGGTCCGTTGTCTGACGTGTAAAAAATTATTGTATCTTCGTCGAGGTGTAGTTCGCTCAGGGTATCAAGAATCTTACCGACCATTTGGTCAGTTCGCGTAATCATGGCAGCGTAATGTTGAACCTGTGTGCTGCCGGGAATCTCTTCGTACATTTTAAAAGTAGGATCAGTCTCCGGGATAATATAGGCCCCGTGCGGTGGCGTTACTGCCAGATAGAGAAAGAAAGGTTTGCTCTTGTTCTGACGAATTAATTCAAGAGTTTTCCGTTCCTGTTCGTAGGGGATGTAGGTCTCTTTTTTCTTATTTTGATTTCCCGGAACTGAGACCATTTTTCCACCATCCCAAATCTCATCTGGAAAGTGATCATGAGCATGCACTTGGTCAAGATATCCGTACCAGTAATCGAATCCTTGTTTTTCAGGAACGCCTGCTGAACCAGGATTGCCGAGACCCCATTTGCCAACACCAGCAGTGAAATATCCTGCGGTGTGAAGTGCTTCCGCAACCGTCACGTCACTGTCCTCAAGAAACACAAGTGGTCGACCATTTTTCTTACTTAATTCTTGTGTCAGTGCCTTTGCGGTATTGTCTCTTCGTCGGCAATGTCCAGTATGGAGGCCCGTCATCAACACGCATCGTGTCGGTGCACAAACGGCTGATCCAGAATAGTGATTGGTGAACTTCATCCCTTCAGAGCACAAGCGATCGAAATTCGGGGTCTTTATATGGGGTGATCCGAAGGCGCTGAAGTCACCGTACCCGGCATCGTCAAGCATGATATAGATGATGTTCGGTTGTCTGCGATCTGTGGTCGTGGCACGGGCATGCGACAGGCAGGTAATCCCAAGGATGACGAGAGCAGCGATCCGCCATTGTTTCATTTCAAGCATTATGAACCATTCTTGCGTAGTGGTTTGAGAAGTTCTGTTTTTGCTCCCCTTCGCGTGAGCCAGGCCAGGAAATGTTTCACTCCCGGAGTAGCTAGTGTGGATGGTACATCGTAATGTTGCAAGTTTTGAGACGTCCGCTTTATTTCGCAAAAAGCATTTAAGAAAGGCTTTGATATTTCGCGGCCGGAATCCATCACACCAGCCCTTTTTCTTAGGCGATCACGATGAGGAGAGTGGTCGAGGAAGTTCTGGCTGAGAGTACAGGATCTGTTTCAGGTTGGAATCTATTCAATTTGGTTGGGGCTTGAGTGTGCTCGTTTAGTATTGCTTTGATCTTGGTAATATGATCGCCTGCGTGCATGGCGAGCACTGCATAGAATTCACGGCTGTTCAGTGAGCCGGAAATGAGGTGATTCGCTGTGTTGCAGTTAGCCATCGGTATTCGGTCAGGCAGTGTTTCAATCTGCTTGCCGCGCTCGAAGCGATGCGTATGCATCTAGACCAGTCTGCTCAATGGTTTCGAAGCAGTTGATGTCACCTAGTGTTGATGTCACCTAGTATGGGGCGTTCACCGTGTGTAAATGATCCGATCACATTGAGTAGCTCGATGTGGACTTGACCAGTGTGTTCGATTGTCATGTATGCCGATTAGCTCAGCATTGTTGGTGTACGGCCGAGTTGAGTTTTTATTGAGCCGTCTGTCTCCTTGGAGTTCACGAGGTGCCTCCGTAAGAAGAGCGTCGATTTTCCTGATGTAATTGGGTGAATAAATTTCGATAGGTTCTGATTGAACGACAGCCGTAGCCACGCCGGTTCGCGATGCGTGTAATCAAGATTGTAGTTGCGTCCTTCATGTTTGTTTAAAGGTTAAGTTCAATCTGCATTCACATTTATTGAACGTTTTGCATGAGGATTATGCTCTGCGAGACAGTAGTAGAGGTGCGGTTGGTAGCTTTTGGCATGGCATTACTGAAGTAAAAATCTGTTTATGGTATTTTTGTTTCGGATGACGATAACAACAGAGGCCTTTTTTTGATTCCAGGACGCTGCTGGTCTTAGAGGGGCTGTTAGGTCAGTTTGTGTGTAGCATTGCTGAAAAGTATGAGTTGTTTCCTTTCGTCTTCGTCTGTTAGTAGCATGCATGCAGAAAGCTCACTCGTTCATCGCTGAAGTCGTGTGATTTTCACGCCACTACTTTTTGTACGCCGCTATTATTTTCACTAAATGAATACCCGCTGGTCGATGTCACATACGCAATCAAAACGTGCTGGTTTCTTAGGCAAGAGGTGCCGCACGCCCGGTTGGACCTTGGGCGATGTTATTGACTTTGAGGAAGCAGAGCAGCGATCACTTGCGAGTCGAGATGCAGAAAACGAGCTGCATGATGATAGGAAAGCTTTATTAGAAGGTTTTCCAATGCAGGAATTCTCTGAGGATACTCGTGCAACGTTGTTCCGTGCCTGGCTTGATCTTGTCAGAATAAGAGACTCGCGTCTCTTTGGAGCAGGCGTTGACAGTGTTTTCGGCGTGCTCAACATTGCATCGTGGGTAATCGGTTTAGCGCTGGGTGGTTTCGCAGTGCCTGCATATCTGGCGTACAACGGTGAAAAGCCCATTAATATCACGGTGGTATTCTTTGGTTTAATTGTTGTGCCCTGGGTGATTACGTTTGGAAGTATGTTCTTTTCAATCTGGCTGAGAGGCACCTCAGTCAAAGGAGGCGTCGGAAGCACGCTTGCGTTCGGGTTTTCAAGATTCTCTCGGGAATGGAAGGAGAGCTGGAAAGAATTTACGAGAGTCCTCAAGCAGCATGGCAGGCGAATCACTAATATTTCAAGCTGGCTCTTTTTCAGTTTCACTCAGCAGATTGCGTGTGGATTCGGTCTCGGTGCGCTTGGTAGCATTCTTTTTCATGTGACAGCGGTAGATCTCGCTTTTGGGTGGGAGAGCACCCTGAATGTCGGAGCAGAACTTATGCATGGCCTGGCAACGGTCATTGCAACACCGTGGGCCTGGTTTTGGGAATCTGGTGTTCCTACGCTTGATCAAATTCGAGAGTCTAGGTTTTCGTATCTTTCTGGAATGGAGACCATAAGTGTGTCTGCCACGCGTTCATGGTGGCCTTTTCTGGTTGGTTGTCTTGTGTTTTATGTTGTAGTGCCACGGGTCGCTCTGAGTGCTGTTGCCCATTGGATGTTCTCCTGGCGGCTCGCTTCACTCGAGTTCAATAGAACTCAGGATTTGGCTCTCATGAGGCGGCTTCGTGGCCCTCGGTTTCAGATGGAAGAGCCTTCGAGAACTGGGCATCTCGGTGGTACAGCGGAAGGGCATGTTCTTTCGTTTTCCAAGGACGGATCATGGAGTCTGCTGATAGGAGAGGGGCTCTGTTATGAAGAAGAATACGTTCAGAAGCATGTGGAGAACGTGCTGCATGGGACAGTCCAACGTGTTGCACGCATTGAAGTCGATTATGCAGATGGCAACGGGCAGGTGCTGAAATCACTGGCGAGCAGTGAAGATGGAGTCGTTGTTGCCATTCCTGTTGATACAAATCCAGTTGACGCGATAGCCGGTACGTTACAGGCATTTCATGAGACATCTCCCTCAAAAGATAATGTCATTGTTCTTTTCGGGCCGGAACAGCAGCGGCAGGATTTATGGAGGCGGTGGCTTCGAGAGAAGCAGCTTGATTTCGACGTGGTTGGGGTTCCTGAATGATAAAGAGATTCGCATAATGAAGAGTTTAGCATGACTAAGAAGCCGGTCTTTGCCCTTGTTGGTGCCGTGAATCACGGCAAATCGAGTATCGCGGCGACCCTCGTCGAGCAGGGGAATATTGGTGTAAGTGCTGACCCGGGTATGACTCAGGTGAGCCAAAAAATTGAGCATCACTCCAGTGAGTTTGTGCTGTGGGATACGCCTGGATTTCAAGATCCGCGAACCATGCTTGCTGAAATCGGGTCCCAGTTATCAGAGGCCAGAAAGCCACTTGCAGTGCTACAGCAGTTTTCTGAAACGTATAAATCAACCAATACGTTTGAAGCGGAGCGAGAGGTTTGTAAGGTTTTTCAGGACGAACCTGCGATCTTATATGTCATTGACTCATCGAAGCCGCTACGCAAAATCCATGAGGCCGAGATGGAACTGCTCATGCTTACCGGGCTTCCACGACTTGCCATATTGAATCCTACGGCGTTCCCAGAACACGAGCCAGAGTGGCGAGCAAAACTTGGTCAACGATTTGGAGCGGTTACCGCATTCAATGCACATCAAGCAAGTGCACATGATCGCGTAGCACTGGTGCGTACCTTGGCTACGGTCGTTGATAAATGGCGAGATGCTCTATCAAAAATTGCTGATGAAATTGAAAGTGATTGGGCGCATCGTGTAAATGAATCAGCACATATTATTGTTGATCTGGTAGCAAAAAGTATCGGACATACCCGCAGTATTAAGGTTGCACCTGGAGAAGATAAGCAACCGCTCATCGATGCTGCAAAGCGTGGGTTCCATGCAGATCTACAGCAGAAGGAACGGGTTTTACACAGTAAGCTCCAGTCGCTTTTTCTGCATGACAAAGTTGGGCTGGCAGACAAGGTGGAACTCACGTACCTCAACGATCTTTTTAGTAGTGAAACCTGGCAGGTGTTTGGATTGCCGTGGTGGGCACTTCTATCTGGTGGTGTTTCTGTGGGAGCGGTGGTTGGGGGTACGACCGGTGCAAAAATTGGGGCAGGTGGTGAAGTTGCTATGCCATCTGGTATTCCTTTAACTGTTGGAGCCCTTGCCGGTGTGCTTGTTGGTGGAGTAGGCGGCGGTGTCGGTGCCATGTATTGGGGGAAGTCAGTTGCTCAGCCAGCGGTAACTGAAGGAGAGAAGCCATCGACTCTGACAGCGATGCCGCAGTCGTTCTTACGAAAGGCATTTGGACACCTTTCCCAGACAGGCACCACTATCACTATTGGTCCGATACAAGGAAAAAACTTTGCCTATGTACTTATCGATAGAGCAATCGGGCTTGTGACCCACCTTGCACATCGAACTCATGCTGTTAGTGACGCAGAGACTCTTCATGCTGCTGATATAAAGCAGGAATTAGATGCCCGGAATGCCTCTGCAGACCATTGGCCTAAGAATCTCACCACGTGCTGTGAAATATTCCTTGAAAAGACACGAAAAAAAATTACTACTCCTGCTGATCTCAACGCTTTTGAAAACAAGCTCGGCCAGCATATCCACAAGGTAGTGGAAGGCTAGGCGGTTCACTGCAGTCATTATTATGGTGTCAATGTAGTGCGATTGATGGCAGGGAACGGAATCAGAGCACGCCATACATCGCTGCAATGCCAACAACGAAAATGAGTCCAAGAACACCTATCAGGGTTTCTTGGACCGTCCACGTTTTCAGTGTTTCACCGACGGATAGCCCGAGGAACTTTCCAACGAGCCAGAAGCCCGAGTCATTCACGTGGGAGGCAATCGATGCTCCCGATGCAATTGCTATGGTTACAAGTGCAGCAAACGGTTCGGGCTGGCCTGCGGCAATGACAAGTGGTGCAACCAGCCCAGCAGCTGTAATCATGGCGACGGTTGCTGAGCCTTGTAAAACACGAATGATAGCGGCCACCACCCATGCAAGGACAACCGTAGGTAGTGCTGCTGCTGTAAGCGATGAGGCAACAGCGTCACCCGCTCCAGAATCAATGAGTACTTGTTTGAATACGCCGCCGGCGCCGGTCACAAGCAGAATTACCCCGGCTGGCTCGAGTGCCCGCTCAGCAATCCGCTGCACATCCTCGGCAGGCATTCCGAGTCGCTTGCCGAGGAAATAAAATGCCGCAAGTGTTGCAATCAAGAGAGCGGTAAACGGATGGCCTACAAGCATGAGCCAGAGTGCAGCCGGTGACTCTTCACCAAGGGTGGCTCGTGAAGCTGTTTCACTAACAATGAGTACGAGCGGTAACACAAGCAGTGCAACAACAATTCCAAGGTGCGGAGGCTTTCGTTGTGGAGCTGTTGTATTGGGAGGTATATCGAGAGAAACATTTCCCGAGGCAACCTTTGACAAGACCTGTGAAGCAAAGATAGCTGTGATGATAAGTGTTGGAAGGCCAGCGGCAATGCCAACAGTAATGACCCAGCCCAGATCAGCACCAAGCATCGCGGCGACGGCTGTTGGTCCTGGAGTTGGTGGAACGAAGGCGTGTGTGACAGCCATGCCTACCAGCATGGGAAGGGCGAACTTTGTCACCGGTTGTCCGGTTCGTTTTGCAGCAGCGACAGCCAGTGGCAGCAGCATGACAAGGGCAACATCAAGGAACACGGGGATGCAGACAAGGAACCCAACAAGTCCGAGCGCAAGTGCTGCCTGCTGTGGACCGAAGAACTTTACAAGTCTGTCAGCAAGTTTCTCCGCGCCACCAGACTGTTCAAGCATCATGCCAAAGATAGAACCAAGTCCGACTACAACTGCGACAAACCCAAGTGTATTCCCCATACCGGATGTCATTGACTGAATCACGGAGTCTGGTGACATGCCTGCCGCAAGACCCACCCCAATGGAGGCAGCTAGGAGCGCAACAAATGGATGTATCTTTAACCACATGACTGCTGTAATGAGTGCAGCGATGCCAATCGTAACTACAAGAACGAGGTACCAAGATTCCATTTGTTTCTTTCCCCGGCAAGATGGTAATGGGTTCTCCCATTGATCTGCTGGAGAGCGTACCATGAGGAGCACCATGAAAGCACTCCTTCTTACTTCTCCGAGTTCGCTGACGCTTACGGATATTGAGACACCCCAGCCAGATGCTGGTGATGTTCGGGTGAGAATAGCTGCATGTGGTATCTGTGGAAGCGACGTGCATGGCTATACCGGGTCAACCGGTCGTCGTGTTCCGCCGCTTGTTATGGGGCATGAGGCTGCAGGCACCATTGAAGCTGTTGGGGCAGATGTGTCAGGCGAGATGATAGGCCAGCGTGTGGCCCTTGACTCAACTGTATTCTGCGGTGAGTGTGAGTTCTGTCGGAACGGGCAGGAAAATCTCTGTACTGATCGACAGGTCCTCGGGGTGTCATGTGATGCTTACCGTCGGCACGGCTGTTTTGCAGAATATGTCATTGTTCCGAAACGATGTGTCTATCCACTGCCAGATCAACTTGATTTTATTACCGCGTCATTACTTGAACCACTCACGATTGGCCTGCAGGCAGTTCGGCTCGGCAATGCGGGGCCAACAACACGGTCTGCTGTGGTTGTTGGCGTTGGCACGATTGGGCTGGCTATCGTTGCAGCACTTAAGGCATATGGTGTTCAACGTATTGCTGCAGTTGACCTTGATGTAGAAAGGTTGAAAGAAGCAAAAAATCTCGGTGCTGATGACGTTTTTAATGCAGCACAGGTGAACCCAAAGCAGCTTGCCGAGTGGGGAGCGTCTTCGGTGGATACAGATGGTGCTGATCTGGTTCTCGAAGCCGTTGGTGCTGCGGCTTCAGTCAATACTGCGATTCATGCAGTCACTCGAGGTGGAGTTGTAGTACTTGTTGGCAATGTCTCACCAACCGTAGAGATTCCATTACAAACAATTGTGACTCGGCAAATTCGGGTGCAGGGATCATGTGCATCAGCGGGGTGCTACACAGAAGCCATCGAATTTGCTGCTTCGGGTAAAGTCGATCTGTCTCGCTTCGTGAGTCGTGTCGCCCCACTTGTCGAAGGAGCGGGCTGGTTTGAACGACTGCATAAGCGTGAACGAGGCCTTCTTAAAGTCGTACTACAGCCATCGGAACCATAGAAGGAATATGTCCATGACACTCTTTGATCTTACAGGCCGCCGTGCACTTGTTTCGGGAGCAAGCCGTGGGCTGGGGTTGCAGATGGCAGGCGCACTCGCTCGGGCTGGAGCTGATCTAGTGATTACGGCGAGAGATGTTGCTTCACTTGAAGAACCACGTCGGGAACTCGAAACATACGGGCATCAGGTCGATGTGGTATCGCTTGATCTGCAATACGAAAACAGCATCTGCGAGGCCGTCGAAAAGGCCACGGCGTCGGGGCCCGTGGATATCCTGCTGAATAATGCAGGGTGTAACATCCGAAAACCTGCAATGGATGTGCGATGGGAAGATTGGAACACGATACTCGATACAAATCTACGTGGCATGTTTTTCATGACTCAACGTGTTGTGCGGTCGATGCTGCCACGAAAGACTGGTCGTGTGATCAATATTGGAAGTGTGACAAGTGTGTTTGGGTATGCTGGTCTTGGGCCGTATTGCGCGAGCCGTGGCGGTGTGAAACAGCTGACTATGAGTATGGCTGATGAGTTCGGTCCACATGGCATTACAGTCAACTGCCTTGCGCCGGGTTGGTTTCGGACGGCTCAGAATGATGTGCTTTACCAAGATGAAGAGTGGCTCGACTACTTAGTTGACCGTATTCCGTTACGAAGACCTGGTAAGGCTGAAGACCTTGATGGGGCTGTTGTGTTTCTCGCATCTCATGCGAGTAACTACATTACTGGACAAACACTTTTGGTCGATGGGGGAATTTCAACAGGTGCCACCCGAGCCATGCCGAATTCGTAGTCTGCACAGAATGACAGAACGGGTTGCGACGGTTATGAAAGATGCCGTAGTCCAGTTCCTGTCCCAGAATATTCTGCCTGGTCCGGCTATGCGGATTGCTAGCGATTGTGGTTTTCAATAAATCCAGTCCATACGGTGGAACATAGGAACGGGAGAGAGTAGCCTTAATCTGGGCGCGTTCTTTTGGTGGGCGAGGAAATTGAGCTGATGACATTCTTATCAAAATCCGGTGCTTTTCCTTTTCTGATTTTTGTGGCTGTCTGTAACGTGTGCATTGAAGGTCTGTGTGCTCAGGAGCTGCAGCCAAATGTGACTACTGCGAAACGTATTGAAATACCACACCCGCAGGATGAACTGCCGCCACCGGCTTCACAGCCACACCCACTTATTCCGGCCATGCAATTAGCCAGTGAGTCCTACGCGTTCCTTAAGAATAAAGTGTCTGATTACGCTTGTAGAATCGTGAAGCAGGAACGCATTGATGGTCGGCTTAAGCCGATGGAATTTATGGATGCCAAGATACGGCATAAACAGATTAGAGGTGGGCGGCAGGTACAAAGGCCGTCAATTTACCTGCAGTTTTTAAAACCTGAGGAAATGGTAGGTCGAGAGGTTCTGTGGGTTGAAGGAACAAATGGTGGCAAGATGGTCGTTCGTCGAGGTGGAACGCGTTTCCAATACTTGACCCTTGATCTTGATCCAGCCGGTGATGCAGCACTTCAGTACAGCCGATATCCGGCAAGTGAAAGTGGCATGATTGATATGGTTCGGAAACTGGTTGATGTCGGTACAGCAGACATGCAGTACGGTGAATGTGATGTCAAGATATTCGATGATGTGAAAGTGGATAATCGCCCATGTAAGTGCGTGCAAGTCATCCATCCGCGCCGACGTTCCGTATTTCTTTTTCACATCGTGAGAATATATATTGCTGACGAATTTCCGATACCAGTTCGCTACGAAGCGTACGATTGGCCGGTCGGTGATTCACAAGAGCCTGCATTAATCGAGGAATATACCTTTCAGAATGTTCGACTGAATGTTGGGTTCTCGGATGCAGAGTTCCGGCGGAACTATCCGGCGTATAAATTTCGTCCCAACTGAACCTGTTTTCGAGAACTTCTTGGGGTGTAGTGACGACGTATGGTGCTTCAGGAAATCAGGACGATTATTGGGGTCGCGGTGACGTCCTTGCAGGGTGGGTGGCGGTCCCTCTTTCTAGCTGATGTGGTCTTCAAGGTTCTTTCCTTTGTGCTATTGATTCCTTTGGCTATTGGTGCATTGCACGGCCTTCTCTGGCTCAGTGGTCAAGGCACCCTTACCGATACGGATGTCTTGTTTTTTCTACTGACACCGGTGGGTGCAATTGGCATGGCTCTGGTAGGAACCGTCTGGCTGAGTATCACGGCGCTTGAACAGGTGATCCTTCTCACGCTGCTGGTTACTCAGGATGACAAACACGGTAGCATTCTGTCGGCGATGAGATGGACGTTTTGCAAGATTGGCTGTGTGCTTCAGGTGATGTTCCGAGTCATCTGTTGGGTTGTCGGTGTCAGCGTGCCTTTTGTGCTCTGTGCCGGACTCGTTGCATGGTGGCTACTCGGGAGTCATGACATCAACTTCTATCTCTCGGAAAGACCGCCTGAGTTTCTCGTGGCGTTGGTTATTGGTGGGCTTCTTCTAGCTGGACTAGCTGCACTCTTATTACGACTCTTTTCCGGTTGGTTTCTCGCAATTCCGCTTATTGTAGTTGAGGGAGTCCGGCCAGCGGATTCGCTAGCCATGAGTTGGCGGCGTCTCGCTGGGAAGCATTGGGTTGTTGTGATGATTCTCGGCACGTGGATCTTGGTAGTCTTTGCGGTGACGACCATGAGTACAGCCTGTGTTGTACTCGTTGCCGGGCAACTTGTGCCGTTTGCGAGTCAGACGCTACCTGCCACAATCTTTGCCATCGGGGTTACGAGTGTTGTATGGGCGATAATTAATTTTGTTATTCAATTGTTTTCCGCGATGGCACTTTCTGCACTGTCGTATAGCGTGTGGAAGACATATGGAGGGCAGAAAAACAATGCCCAGCAGGTAACGTTTGAGAAAATCACAGGGGATTCTAACAGTTTTTTCTGGAACATCAGGACAGCAACATTTGTTGTGTGTTTCTTTTTACTGCTGGCTGTTCTTATTGGTTCTGCTGTAACAACAAAGCCTTCTTTTGATAATTCCGTCGACATTATTGGTCACCGCGGTGCTGGTGGTGTTGCACCTGAAAATACCCGTGCGGCAATTGAGCAGGCAATACTCGCTGGGGCGCAGTGGGTAGAAATTGATGTTCAGGAAACTGCTGATGGTGAGGTGGTTGTCATACACGATAGCGATTTGATGAAGATTGCTGGCGTTGATCTCAAGGTTTGGGATGCAAGTGTTGAAGGAATTACATCAATCGATATTGGAACTTCTTTTCATCCAAAGTTTCATGATGAGCGGGTACCAAAGCTTCAGGAGATTCTGGAGCTTTGTAAAGACAAGATTGGGATAATTATTGAGCTAAAGTCGTATGGTCATGGCCAGATGCTTGAACAGCGAGTTATCGATCTTGTAGAGGCATCAGGAAGTGTTGATGAGGTTCAATGTATGTCTCTGAAGGCAGGCGTTGTTGCTCACTTGAAGAAATTACGACCGCAATGGCGTGTTGGACTTTTGCTTTCGCTTGCAGTCGGAGATTTACGAAAAATCGAGGCAGATTTTCTCGCAGTGAACGCACGGTTTGCAACGAGTCAGATGGTTCAAGAGGCTCACGAAGCCGACAAGCTTTTATACGCATGGACACTTAACGATCCGGTTTCAGTATCAAAAATGGTAGGCCGCGGTGTGGATGGTGTCATTACTGACTATCCGACCATGGCTAAGAATGTAGTTGCCCAGCGGTCAGAATTGAATCTCATCCAGCGTCTACTTGTTGAGTTTGCAGAAAGTCTTGGTGTGCAACCCAATTTTGGCCAGCAGTAAAACGTGTTTTTATTTAGGGGGTTCCCCGTTGAGTGCAGTACGAATGCTTTCACGAGCGCTTCGCCAACGGCTTTTTACAGTCCTTACAGAGCACCCAACAAGACGTGCTACTGTTTTTTGGTCGGCCCCAAGGTACCAGACCAACTGAAAAACTTCTTTTTGCTCAGCTGGCAATGATTCGATTGCTTTATGAAAGCGAGTCCAACGGTCAACCGTAGTTTCCGTATCAGGGTGTTTGTCTTGGGGATGATGAGAGTTCGAGTGGTCATCAATTGCATGGACGCCAGTGGCATGGTTGGCGGCAAAAGACATTGGCCCGGTATGATGGCGAGCCAGATCAATCAGTTCTCTGTGAATTTGTGTTGCTGCCAATGCAAATATTTCCCGAGGCGTTTCAAGTGATACCTGACTGAGACATCGGTACAGCCGCAGGCTTGCGTTCTGGAAGACATCGTCTGTGTCTTCCCACCTTTTGACTACAGGGTAGCCCCGCAGCATTCTTCGCGTGAGGAGGCGTAGTCTCTCACTGCATAATTCAAGGATTCGTGCACGAGCAGTGTCGTCACCAGCTGCCAGATTACGAAAACAAGTCTCAATATTTTGGGAAAGAGAATGGTCATCCATGGTGTTGTCTGAATTTTATGTCTTTCCGTCTTAGGCAGTCGTGGCAGTATACCACGCTAATAATTCTGTCTGGTTGAGCTTGTTTTGCAATTTCTGCCCCTACGAGTTGTCGGTCTCGCTTTATGTAATAGAGGCGGTTGTCGAATGCCGCTGGAATAGTTTTCCATATTAGCGAGCAGTTGTTATGCAGAAATCAACGGACTGGGAAGAAGACCATGGTGTACGGGATTGCCAGGGTATGCAGTTAGCGGCAGAATTGCTTGGGCTCGAAAGTGTATGTGAAGAATCAATTACGTCGGCACAGGTGGTGCTTGCTGCCCAGATTAAACTTCGGAAACTGCGTCGTGAATTAAGCGTCGCACTTGCGAATGTCAATCCGTTAAAGCATTCAAATTCCGAATCAAATACTAGTTCAAGTCTTCAGCCAACAAGTGTTTGGCAGGAGATTCGTCGTGTTAAGGCAGCACGAGATAGCCTGCTTTCGTTTCAGGAAAACATTCATACGGATAGGGTCACTGTCTAATTCAGGAATTAGGCAGACCGAATAGTTCATTGCAGTCGAGTGACGCGGTACAACGTAAGTATGAGCGTTGAGCGTAAACAAGTCCTGATCGATGATGTCTTGACTGGTCATGATGAAACGTTTGGTTTACGTGAAGGCCAAGAGCAACCTGTGTCGTTTGGGATTGATGCAGGTGCTGATATTGGTGGAGCCACGATCGTGCGGCAGCTTGCGGCTGGCGGTATGGGGCAGGTGTACGAAGCACGTCAGCATGCGCCGACTCGACGGGTTGCGGTGAAGTTTCTTCGGGGGTACGGCGATAGTGCGTCGCGGCGACGTCTCCTTGAAGAAGCGGCATTGCTTGCACGTGTGAAACACGTGAATATTGCTCACGTCTACACGGTTGGGAACTACAAGCTCCATGGCCAGACCTATCAGTGGATCATGATGGAATTGGTTGAGAATGCATGCTCTATATCCGAGTATGTAAAAAAAATGAATCTGTCGTTGGTGCAACGAGTTCGCCTTGTCTTGAATGCTATTGACGCCATTGCTGCTGCCCATTCGAAAGGGATCATTCACCTTGATATCAAGTCGACGAATATTCTTGTGGCTGGTGATGGAAGTGTCAAAGTTATCGACTTTGGGATTGGACGGACGCTGACGGAATTGCATAAAAGCGAGCATGTTGTCGGTGAAATACGCGGGACACCAGCCTGTATGAGTCCGGAGCAGCGGGCAGGTTTTGATGAAGGTATCGATGCTCGCTCGGATATCTATGGCATGGGTTTGCTGTGTACCGAACTCTTTGCTGAGAACTCTCGCGTGAGAGTTCTCAAGCGAAGCAGCGATGGTATGTCTGAAGGAGGAATGCACGATGTTGCTCTATACAAAAAGCAGCTGCTTCAGCACGGCCCAAACAACATCTCGCGAGCAGCAGTAGAAGATCTTTGTGCCATTCTCGCTCGCTGTGTCGAACCGTGTCCTGACAACCGTTTTACGGCAATGGTTGAGGTCAGAAATGAACTTACTCGCTGGCTCGACGGAAAGCCTGTTGCCTGTCGGCAGCCGAGTTCCTTTGAAGCGAGTTGGCGTTTTATTGCTCGACAGAAAGTTGTGGCTGCTTGTGTCTTGCTAATTGTAGCAACAGTGATTTCCGCAGGATGCGCTGTTGGATGGTTTGCAATGAGAGTTGTAGCGTCTCAGCAAGAAGCTATTGAAGCAGCGAATGTGGCTCATGGAACACTTGCTGGTTCTTTGCTCCGTCAGGCATTTTCTGCAGAACGAGAGCATCATACAAGACTGTCAAGAGACTTGTTGAGTCAAAGAGATGACGTTCTTCTTCGACTCGATGGTCACGTGCCACTAGCTGTGGTGAAAAGTAAAAGTCTGGCTATCCGTGCATTGCGTGCACAACTCGATGAGGCATGTTCCGTATGGCACAGTCAGGGTGAATCGATCACTGCTGTAGCAGTCACTTCCACAGCGGACATGGCGTTAACGGCAAGTCAGGGTGGGCGACTCTCTGTTTTCACGGTTGAATCAGGCCATTTGAAACAGCTTTCGCATTTTTGTTACGAGGCAGGAAGTCGTCCCTGGACTGTTGCGTTGTGCGCAGGGGGCCAGGTTGCCGTTGTGGGGTGTGATAATGGAACTATTCATATCGTGGATGTAAAAACAGGAGAAGCCATTGGTATTTGTTCTGACAGCAAAGGCCCTGTATACGGGGTAGTCGCGCTACCGTCTGATGAAGGGTTTCTCAGTGCTGGACGAGATGGAGTCCTTCGTCAGTGGCCTCTTCGCGGCCCATTTGATCCGGCAGTCATCGCATCTTTCAAAACGACAGTCTATGGCATTGACCAGTCGCAGGATGGCACGAAGATTGCGATTGGTCTGCGAGATAGTACCGTACGCGTATGGCACCGGAAGACCGGTCAACAACAGATTCTTCATGGTCATGAACAACGCGTTTTTTCTGTAAGTTTTTCTGACGATGGGCAATCTGTTGCTTCGGCATCAGAAGATCAAACAGTCCGGATCTGGAACCTCGAAGCGTCTGCTGAACAGGCTTGCTTGCGTCATCCGACTCGTGTGAATGCTGTTCATTTCAGTGGCGTTGATCAAGTTGCCAGTGCGACTGCTGATCAGGTGCTTCGTATCTGGAATTTGAACAGTACGGGACCGCCAAGAAGTCTGCATGGTCATGATGGAGATATCTGGTCACTGGACTTTTTCGAAAGTGATCGGCTTGTCACCGGTTCAGCAGATGGAACTGTGCGATTCTGGAGAGATGCTGCTGATACGCAGCCACGTTTCACAATTGATGCACGAGTGCGAACAACAAGTCTGTCACCGGATGGAAGGTTTCTCGCAGCGGGTACCAGCCTAGGTATGGTGAGGGTCTGGGATACGAAAGAAGGTCGGGTATGTGTCGATCAGAAGATAAGCACATCGTCAATCAACGATATCTGTTGGCATCCCCAGTGTGCGGAGATCGCTGTTGCAGGTAGTGATGGCACTGTCAGTCTGTGGGCCTTTGATGATATTTTTGACAATCAAAAAGAAAAATATAATCTGCATACGGTCACAAATTTCCAGCATGGGGAGACGATGACCAAGCATCGCCGTCGAGTCTTCTCAGTCAGTTATGCAGAATCCGGTGATGTGCTTGCATCAGCTGGTGAGGACGGCACCGCACGGTTGTGGCACCGAGGGAAGAATAAGCGAGGCAGTGTCATTCGGCATCCAGGGCGAGTTTTTTGTGTTGCGTTCTCAGTTGATGGTGAGAACCCTATTTTAGCTACAGGCTGTGAGGATGGCGTGGTGAGAGTCTTTGATAGCTCGGGCACACTCATCCAGCGATTTGATGAACATCAAGGACAGGTGAATGCGATTGTTTGGAATCAAAATGCTGAGTTTTCATGGGACCTTGCATCTGCGAGTGCGGATGGCACAGTGCGTCTCTGGCAGCTACCTGAAGTGCTGTGGGAAGGGAAACCTCTTCCACCTGAAAGCCTTGCAGTTCTTCAGTCTGGTGGAACGAAAATCTGGTCGCTCGATTCTGTACCAAGTGAACCTCTACTTATAGCAGGTACGGAAAGTGGGGAAGTCGTTCTCTGGTCTGGCGAAGCGTCGATGCCACTGGGAATTCTCGATGGCCACCATGCACCGGTTTGGAGCGTCTCGGTTGGGCCTGCTGGCAGCCAACTCTGGACTGGTGGTTGGGATGGTACGGTGCGTCGCTGGGATGTCTCAAATGCAGAGTGGATGCAATCTGGTTATGTTGTCCACCGCTGACTCAGTGTGAGCCAACAAGAACCTTGCTGAGTGTCTCCTGCAGCACGGCACCACTACGTTTCAACGCCTGTATCTCTTTTGGCCAGAGTTCGATCTCGAGCGGCTGTTCTGCACCATCACGCCCAACGACAGTTGGGACAGATAGAGCGACATCGCGAAGGCCATAGCAACCTCGCTGAACTGACGATACCGGGAGAATACGTTTCCTGTCGAGCGCTATGGCATGTACGACCTCAGCAATAGAGACACCAACAGCATATCCCGCCCCCGTTTTCTTTTTGATCATTTCAGCACCGGAAGTTTTCGCACGGATGAACGTGTCTTGACCAAGTTTCTGTGTGTAGCCGGGATATTTCTCCAGCGGGAGTCCGCCAATACTGGCACTTGACCAGATCGGTACCATGCTGTCGCCATGCTCACCTAGAATGATTGCTGAGACTTGTGTTGCGGGTGCCTTTAGGTTGAGAGCAAGCAGGCTTCGGAATCGAAGCGTGTCGAGAAGTGTTCCGAGGCCGATGACGTGGCCTTCGGGGAGTCCAAGTTCTTCTGCGGCGAGATAGGTCAAGATATCAACGGGGTTACTTACAACCAGTACTGTCGCATCCTGCTTCATTCCAGCATTTTTTATGGATGCGAGAATTTTTTTGAACAGTTCAACGTTTCTATTGATCAGCGCAAGTCGGCTTTCGTCTGGTTTTCGACGGAGCCCAGCAGTGATGCATATTAGGTCGGCATCCGCAAGATCACCATACTCACCAGCAGTTATGACCTGGTCAGCAATCGCAGGTGCTCCGTGCATCATATCGAGTGCCTGGCCATCAGCGAGATCAGCATTGACATCAACAATGACAATTTCATGAACAATGCCACCAAGCTGGAGCGCAAATCCTGCGGAAGCACCAACAATACCACCACCACCGATAATCCCGACTTTCATGTTGTATCCTTTTTTTCTAAATGTATGTGATCGTGCGGTGGATGCACTCAGACGCTGAGTTTCTATGCACTCAAGCCGAGTTCCTTGCAGACCTGTTCAGTGACAGCTTTCACGACAGCTTCATAGTCGACAGGCTGATTCGTTGATTGAGGAGTATTCATAGCAGGAGGTGGATCAAATGCAGTTCTGTTGACTCCAGTGTTCCCCCAGCTTGTTCGGAATACATCGTTCGCACAGATGTCACAGTCTTCCATTCCTTTGTCGAGTCGAGGGTCTTTGAATCCCCATTGCTGTTTTAGTGCGAGTAGTTCCTGTGTTTCATTCTTGGACAGATAGGTGACACGGCCGAGGTCTTTCGCAAGCATGAGGATTTTGCAGTAGGCGTCAAGAATTTCGGTCCACCAGTAGGCTTTTTCAACGGTTTCACCAAAGCTTACGGTGCCATGGTTTGCAAGAATGACAACATTCGAATCTTTGACAAACGGTCGAACGGTATCAGCAAACTTCTGATTTCCAGGTGTTTCATATTTGGTAATTGGGATATCACCGAGAAAAACTTCCACTTCTGGCAAAACGCACTGTGGAATAGGCTCACGGGCGACAGCAAATGCCGTCGCATGGGGGGGATGACAGTGAACGACAGAATTTACATCGGGGCGATCTTTCATGATCGTTAAATGAAGCAGAATTTCACTCGAACGCTTCCGCTGGCCAGCAACTTGATTCCCTTCCATATCAACAATGCAGAGGTCAGAGGGCTTCATGAAGCCTTTCGATATTTGTGTGGGAGTACACAAGACCTCTTTGTCGTTAAGACGGAATGAGATATTGCCATCGTTTCCTGCGGCAAAACCTTTGTTATAAATTCGGCGACCAATGTCACAGATTTCTTCCTTCAAGCTAGCAAGAGATCTGTCTGTTGTGGTGATTGCCATCTAATACTCCTCGTAAGTTCACTCGTGATTGTCTGATGTTTGTTTTAAAAGTAAGGTGCGCCGGTCAGCGAAGAATGCTGCATTGCGATCATTACTCAAGTATTCCCTGTGTTTTGGGTTGCGGTCGGTTCAGTGGTTATTCTGCTTTCAGGATTCGGTCGGTTTAGGACGGTCGATCTGATCAATCAGGGCAGAGATGTAGGCATCAACAGGCTTGCCTTCAGGTTGAAACGGTTGTGCGGCTTCACCTCCCTCGCTGAATGCAACGAGCTGCCCGTTACCCGCTCCTAACTCATCCCACGCAATGAGCGCTTCTGAGGGTCCATCTTCGTTGTCCAGATCTTCTGCTCGCAGCGGCACAACGAGTCGTAAAAGCCCGCCTTTCATTGTTGGATGAGCTTCAGTGAGGGTGACACAGCCAATTGTGCGGCCAATTCTCATGGTTGTTATTAGTCCGAATGCGTGATGAATTTTCTATGAGTTCGTGCAGCTACAACTGCGTCGATCTTTCGTGGGTTGCGAGGTTGTGAGAATCAGGGGTGGGTTTTGGGCTGGGTGACGAGCAAATGACTTTGCGATTTGTGCGAGGCTCCCGACTGAAAAATCCCTTGGGTCGAGGATGAGTACATTGGCAGCACATGCGGCACTACTGGTTTTGAGAGTTGTGTTGTCTGTCGCAGTCACTGCTCGAATCGCTGGAAATCTATTTGCTGCAATACACGCGACCGCAGTATTTTCGCTAAGAAGAATACAACGGGCCGCGTCTCGGCCGGTGTGGTCGGCAAGCGCTTCAAGCGTAGTCGCAAGTCCTGCGGATGGCAGTTGTTGGCTGGTCGGAACTGCCCTGCGGACAGCTCCAGTCGCGTCTGAGACGTTTCTTGTGCAATCGGCTTGTGCAAGAATAAGTTGACGATGCGAGAGCTGTTGTGGCTTGGCTTGTGCAGTGACGAGCTTGATTCCTCGATCCTTCGCGATGTCGCGTGCAGAGGGTGTTATGACAGCTTTGTCTGCTATGTAGGCAACTCTGGTGCCAGGGGCAAGGTTTACGATAGTCTTTGCAGCGATGACGCGATCAGCAAGGGTCGCTGTTGGTGTACTCTGCCTGTCCGTCAATACCTGTCTGTCGGTCGATACCTTGGGCCTGGTTTCAGTACGAATTCGTCTCAGTACTTCGGTGACGAGGTGGGCGATATCGTCGGAAGAAATAGGTTTTTGTTGTTGCATAATGGCGTAATTAATCGGTTGGTTCGTCAATTAGGGCAATGGTGCTCCAGCGGGCCGGCGTGCGTTTGCTGTTGAGCACTTCCCGCATCAGACGGCCGTCGCTAGTGATAACAACGCGGTCCGCTAGACCAGCGGAGACCGTGTCAATCGCAATCTGCGGATCACCGTCACATCCCTCTCCATCAGCAAGAAGAGGTTGAACAAGCAGTAGCTTCGCTCCCACGAGAGATTCGTGTTTGAAGCTACTGGTTACGGTGCCAATGACTTGTGCTGTTTGCATGAAAAAGTGTTTGTAACGAAGGAATTTTCTGAACAAAGGACAAAGTTGTGAAGTAGTTTTAATTATTGAGGGCTGCCTAGCACACGGAGATCGTCCACGAGTGTACAGCGACGTTGTCGGGTAAAGGTGAGAGGAGTTGTCACACCTTCACCTGTAGGTGTGGCAATTGAAAATGAAAGATAACCCTCGCCACCTAATCCTAGGCCTGCAACACTTGGTCCATTTTTGACAAATAAGGTGGTGTCGAGGAGGCGGCCCATGCGTGTCATATTTCGAACATTCTGGGAATGAATAATGGCCGTGTGTCTGAATCCATGTTCACTTTCAAATGCTCGTTGAATAGCTTCATCAGCAGTTGGGCAACGAACGAATGGAAGAAACGGCATCATCTGCTCAACAGGAACAAATGGGTTTGTGATGTCAGTTTCTCCGAACACGAGCTCAAGCCCCTCACGGCCAGACGCACCAGCAGCTTCTGCGAGTAAGGAAGCACTCTTTCCAAGAAGTTCTTTCGCCGGTGCAGGGTGGCGGTGGTCACCTTCACCAACCATTACGATGGCAGTTTCCGTGAGGCGAGCCACCTGTGTTTGATTGAGTCGTAAAGCTCCAGCTCGCTCCATTGCAGACATCATTGCGTCGAATACTGAGTCAACAACAAAGACCTGTTTTTCTCCAATACACAATAGGTTGTTGTCGTACGCGGCACCGGCAATGATGGATTGGGCTGCATTGTTGAGGTCCGCTGTTTCATCGACAACAACAGGTGGATTTCCGGGGCCGGCAACGATTGCACGCTTGCTTGACTGTAATGCAGCTCGTGCAACAGCTGGACCTCCGGTCACACAGATGAGTTTGACCCCACGGTGATTAAACAGCGAATTTGCGGTCTCAAGCGTTGGCTCAGCTACGAGACTGATCAGATTATCGACGCCGAGGTCGCGTTGTATTGCCTGATTGAATCGGCGAACGCCCTCTGCTGCGATAAGACGACCACTCGGATGTGGGTTCACAACGACAGTGTTGCCTGATGCAATCATGTTTATCGCGTTGCAGGCAATTGTTGGAAGAGAATGAGTCACGGGTGTGATCGCACCGATAACACCAAATGGCGCATGTTCAATTACCGCAAGGCCGTTATCACCACTGAAGACTTCACTCGACATGAATTCGACACCAGGAACGCGATCACCTAAAACTTGAAGTTTCTCAATTTTGTGATCTAGCCGACCGATTCCCGTTTCTTCATATTCCATTCTTCCGAGTTCTTCAGCGTCCTCGATTGCAATGCGGCGAATGTGTCCAACAGCTTTCTTTCTGCCTTCCATTCCAAGTTGTTCAAGTTGGTGGAAAGCATCTGTTGCTGCAGATACGGCTTCGTCGACAGTTGCAAAAATACCATTCTGGCCAGCAGCCGTTGCACTGCCTACGGGGCCACCGGCTGAACGCAGTTGGGCAATTACTTGGCGTACGATTGAATTAATATCGGGTTGTTCAGGCGTATTCATTTTGGGTAGTCAATAAGTAAAAGGTAAAAATCAACAATTAGCCAACCTGTGTGGCGGCAGTGTCACGATTAAAAACTTCCTTGCCGTCAGCCTGGACAGTGTCTATGAGTCCTATGATGACCGCATCGATTGGAAGAGCTTTTGTCTCTGGAGTCATTCGGGCGCTCGATCCCTGCGTAACTAACACTAACTGTCCTTCGCCGGCTCCAAGCGTATCAACCGCAATAAATGTTCGACCTGTTGTAATGAGCTGTGTTCGTTTTTTTGCGTCAAGGCGATACGGTTCGACGATGAGCAGTTTGTGGCCGGTCATCGTGCTTGTCTTTTGCGTGGCGACAATTGATCCAGTGACAAGAGCAATGAACATGAGAAGGAGTACTTTCAATAAATAAGGGTTTCAATTATGAAGCCAGTGCCAGGAAGTCCCGTGTTTGACGAGCAACAATAAGTTCTTCGTTCGTCGGAATGACCCAGATGGCAACACGCGAACGAGTTGACTCAATGCGTCGTTCTCCAGCTGTGTCTGAGTGGTTTACAGTGTTGTCGATTTCAATGTTCAGGTCATTGAGTCCTGCAACAACAGCTGCCCTGATCGTAGGCGAGTTTTCACCGATTCCGCCCGTGAAGGCGATCGCATCGAGTCCACCAAGCTCAACGATTCCCCCACCGAGCCAGTGTCGAATAGACCCGACGTAGACATCGAGGGCGACACGAGCAGCTTCATTACCGTTCGCCGTCGCGGCCTCGAGGTCGCGCATGTCTCCGGATGTTCCTGACATCCCAGCCAATCCAGCACGTGTCGATAATTCAACAAGGAGTTCTTCCAATGACCGCCCTGTTGTTTTGGAAACATGCAGGAGGGCGTACGGATCAACGTCTCCAGAGCGATTGTTCTGAGGGACACCGGACTGTGGGCTCATGCCCATTGAGGTGCCAACACTCTGCCCGTCTCGTGTCCAGCAGACGCTACTTGAACCACCGAGGTGACATTGAACCGAACGAAGTGGACGCTGGGACATGCTTGCCAGAAGCCGCTCTGCAACAAACCGGTGACTTGCACCGTGGAATCCCCATCGCCGAACGAGATGTTTCTCAAGCCATTCCTTCGGCACGGCATACCGGGAATTACGGTCTGGAATTGTCGAATGAAAGTCGGTCTCGAAGGCAGCGACTAACGGAACGTCAGGAAATCGTTCAGCGAGTTGCTTCATTGCTGTGACATAGGGCGGATTATGCGCTGGAGCGACATCAGCCATTTCTCCCATCGCAGACAAAACGGTGTCATCTACCTTCACCACACCGCGAACTCTTCCGCCGTGAACTGCTTTGAATCCAATTGCAGCAACATCAGTAACAGATAGAAGAGGGCCACCCTCGGCAGTGAGTTGTTCAATCGCAGCTTCAAGTGCAACACCGTGATCTGGTATTGGTTGTATCGTCTCGATCTGTGTAGCTTCCGCGCCAGGATGTTCCAATGAAGCGTAGACGCGGCTTTCCTGACCACCAATACGTTCAACACCGCCCCGGGCAAGTTCATGCTCGTCTTCGAGTGCGCCTGCATCCGCAGGCAACTCAAAGAGTCGATACTTGAAACTTGTTGAACCAAGATTTGCGATGAGGATTTTCATTGTGTCTTTTCTGCCTTAGAGAATGCTTCCGTGCACTACTGAAAAGTAGTTTCTACTCAGCTGAAAAATGCCGAAACGAGACTTTCTGCAGGGCGTGGAATGACGTGGCTACCGACGAGTTCACCGATCTGTTGAGCAGAAGCAGCGCCAGCCTCAACGGCAGCACGGACACTACCAACGTCACCTTGCACAACGGTTGTGACAAAAGCACCACCGATATCGACGCGTTTGAGAATTTGGACATTGGCTGCTTTCGCCATTGCGTCCGTTGCTTCGACAAGGCCAACCAGGCCTTTTGTTTCAATTAATCCAATTGCCGTATTCATGAATCTTTCCTGAAAAGTAAACAAGTTTTTAATAGGGAATACTCCAGCCGGTTCGCCGAAAGGAGTCACTCTGGAATCACTCTGGAATCACTCTGGAATCACATTAACTGCCAGACTTTGGGGCCTTTGTTTTGAGGATATTGCCAATATCTTCATGCGGACGGGCAATTACCTGAACGCTAACGACTTCACCAATTCGGCCAGCAGCTGTTGCGCCAGCGTCTGTTGCCGCCTTTACAGCTGCAACGTCACCACTGACAAATGCAGTGACAAGACCACTACCAACTTTGTCCCAGCCAAGGAAGGAAACATTTGCCGCCTTCATCATTGCATCAACAGCCTCGACAAGCGTGACGAAACCTTTAGTTTCAACCATGCCGAGGGCTTCGATGTTTTTTGCCATCTTTTGCTCCATATCATTATCAAACTCACCACTACCGGACGATGTCCGGGTCGGCTGCGTCGGCACACGCCGACAACACAGCCAATTGTTGTCTGTTCATCCTTGGTTTTCTGCTCATCCTTGATTGGGTCGAGGTTACTCCTGCTTGATCAATTCGACACTCGTCGCATGATCAAGATCAGCAGAGTTACCTTCATCTGTATCAATATGCACCTCGAGTTTGCTCGTGGTATCAGCTCGAACGAGAAGATCTCGAAACACGGTGCCACATGGTCCGTTGATCACGAGGCTCATTCGGTCACCATTCGAGACACCAAAGTGATTTGCATCTGCCTTACACATGTGAACATGCCGCTCAGCGCGTATGACGCCTTCGGTGAGCTCAATTGCACCAGCTGGACCAACAAGTACACAGCCAGGGGTTCCAGTGATTTTTCCGCTGGCCCTAACGGGGAGGTCAATGCCCAGAGAGATGCCGTCGGTGAATGCCAGTTCAACCTGCGATGCTGCACGGGTAGGTCCGAGAACGCGAACCGTTGGCAGCATGCGTCGTTTTGGGCCTATGATCATGACCGTTTCTTCGGCGGCGTAGAAGCCATCCTGATAGAGATCTTTTCCTGGTGTGAGCGTGTGGCCAGGCCCGAAGAGTTTTTCCACATGCTGATCCGTGAGGTGGCAATGCCGAGCGGAAATACTAACCACAAGCTTTGGAGCAGTATTTGAGGTTTCACGAGTCGTTTGGCTCGGGACTCCATCGTGTCCTGCAAGGATAATGTCACGAACAATACGTTCGACGTCGGATCGCGACAGGCTCGGTTTTTGAAGTGTGGTTTGCATGATCGAGTGTGTCTATGTCGAGTTTGTCTATGGGTGTATGTTTGTGTTTGCGGCAGAGGCATCTGTGGCGATGCTTTCAATGTCTTCCGCAGGAATATCTGCAAGAATTAAACGAGGTCCAGCGTTCAGAATAGTTTGTTGCCATTCTTTAGAGAGACCGCTGTCGGAGACAACAATATCAATTGCATCAAGGCCTGAGACGAGTGTCAGGCTTTTCCTGCCAAACTTGGAACTGTCGGCTACAACAATAACTTTTCCTGCAGCACGAAGCATTGCTTGTTCAGTTTCTGCGAGGAGCAACTGTGCGTTAAAAAGACCTTGCTTCGATATGCCGGCAGCAGAAAGAACCGTTGTGGTTACATGCAGCCGGCTCAGCAATTCATTGGTATATGGGCCGAGGCAAACACCGGTTCGTGGCGATACAAAACCACCTAGTAATATGAGATCTGTTCTTGATTCAGAGGCAAATAAATTAGCAACCGGCATGCTGTTGGTGACAACCTGAAGAGATCTTCCGGCAAGAAGTCTCGCCACCTCATAGGTGGTCGTCCCGCCGTCGAGGAGAACGGTCTCTTCGTCATCAATTATTTTTGCTGTGGCGGCGGCAATAGTTCTTTTTGCTTCCCAGTTGGCTGGCTGCTTCTCATCAAATTCGGCAATTCGGGGAAGTCCTCCGGCGTACAGCACGCCACCATGCGTACGGCGTGCTGTTCCTTGCTCTTCGAGAGCATCGAGATCTCGTCGTATCGTTGACTCTGAGACGCCAAGTTCGCGCACCAACTCGTCAAGGGCTGCAAACCCGCGAAGACGGATGATGTCGATTAATCGGCTGCGTCGTTCTCTTCCGGGCACTGGACATTCTCCTTGCGTTGCTCTCGATTATCATCAGATGACGATTGAATGCAATCAAATAATGACAGTTTTTAGCAAGAATTAGTTCACATTACAGAGATTGTAGGTGTTTTTCTTGCAGTTTTATAAGAAAAAAGACCATCAAACCCGAATGCGAGCAACTATGGGAAGGATAGGCAAGATGAGGCATGCAATTGGCTTGCTGAGGCTCGTTTGTTTACGAAGTAAAACAAGCATCTATTTTCAGGCGGTTTTCTCGTGTTCAACTGGTTCGATTGAAGCGAGAGGGCTCGTGCGTTCATCTCGCTTTTTGTGTCTTTTTCCGCATGGTTCGTTTGTTCAGCAAGATGAGTCTGAAAAACGTAATGAGTCTGAAAAACGTAGAATCACTCAAAAACATGGATGTTCATTGGCCTTCGGGCGGTCGTTTTCAATGGCAAACGGCTCCTTTTTGAATCAGACTCATCGACACCAATAACCAAAGAGGCCACCGAAGAACTTCATCGAAACGCGATGAGGCATCGATGATGTGTGCACAATTGCCTTTCAGGGCGGTAAATCTTTCATGTTCTATTTCAATAGGAATAGAACGTTAGCGACAGAAGACCCTTCAAAGGAAGCATTTCCCGAAAGGCAAAGGGTGATAACTTGCTTTGCGGAAATTCTTGTGGTGCTGGATGATCGATGAAGAACAAAGTATGTTTCATTTCACATCTTTTTGAGCAATCTTGCAGCCACTGCACATTCAAAAACCATTGAAAGAGTCACGGTAGTAACTATGACAAACTCTACGGCCTCACTCTCTGTACAACGATTCTTCAGAGTCGCTGCCTTTTTTGGTCTCTGTGTACTTTGTACGGCAAGGTTAATTGCCAGTGCCAATGCAGCAGATCAACCCAATATTGTTTGGATTGTATCTGAAGATAATTCCATTCATTATCTCGACCACTTCTTTAAGGGTGGCGCTCAAGTGCCACATATTGAATCACTCGCGAAACACGGATTGACATTCAACCATGCCTTCTCGAACGCGCCTGTTTGTTCGGTTGCTCGAACGACCCTGATAACAGGATGCTACGGGCCCCGAATAGGAACGCAATATCACAGGCGATACGCAATGGCAGCCATGCCGGAAGGCTTGCAGATGTTTCCGGCCTATCTGCGAGATGCAGGGTACTACACGACGAACAACAGTAAAAAAGACTACAACGCCGTCGAGGGTCCTGGGGTTTGGGATGTCTCATCCAAAACAGCTTCCTGGAGGAATCGGTCGCGCAGTGACCAGCCATTTTTTCATATGCAATCGCACACTCAGTCGCATGAAGGCTCGTTACATTTCAAGCAGGAATCGTATGAGACTGAAACTACGAATCATGATCCTGCTGAAGTTCAGTTGGCAGATTATCATCCCGATACGAAGTTATTTCGGTACACGCATGCACGGTATCTTGATCGAATGCTAGACATCGATGCAATTGTTAAAAACACAGTTGACCAACTAAAGCACGATGGGCTCCTTGAAGATACATTCATTTTTTACTTCGGGGACCACGGTGGCGTATTGCCTTGCAGTAAAGGGTATATCTATGAGTCGGGTCTCCATGTGCCCTTGGTTATTCGAGTTCCTAAGAACTTTCAGCATCTCGCTCCTGCGGTGGGTGGGACAAGGCTTGATGGCTTTGTCAGTTTTATAGATTTCGGTCCGACGGTATTGCATCTCGCCGGTGTCACGATTCCTAGTCAGGTAGACGGTAAGGCTTTTCTTGGCAGGGATGTAACCGAAGATGTGATCAGTCAACGTCAGGAAACCTTTGGATATGCTGATCGATTTGATGAAAAGTATGATTTCGTTCGGTCGATACGGCGAGGCAAGTATCAATATATCCGCAACTATCAGCCATACCTTCCAGATGGCTTGAATAATAACTACCGCTACAAGAATCTTGCGTACTCGGAATGGCGGGAATTATTCCAAGAAGGCAAGTTGGAAGGGCCGCCATTAAAGTTTTTCCTAGCTAAGCCCGTTGAAATGCTTTTCGACTGTGAAGCTGATCCGCATCAGGTGGTAAACCTCGCTACGGACCCTCTGTATCGGCAGGAACTTCTTGAGCTCCGTCAGCGATTGCAGGTCATGGTGAAGTCACTGCCGGATTTAAGTTTTTATCCAGAAAGCTATTTGACAACGCATGCGATGAAAAACCCGGTTGAGTTTGGGAAGCAGCATCGGCAGGAGATTTCTGAATTCGTTGATATTGCAGACCTTGCGTTAATTTCATTTCAGAGTGCAAAGCCAAAGCTTGATGCCGCACTGTCATCATCGGACGCTATGAAACGCTATTGGGCGGCCATGGCGTGTGCTGCCATTGGAAATGAAGCTGCTGAGCTTGCTCCCGCCGTGGAGCCGTTGTTAGAGGATCCTGTTCTGATGGTTCGAGTTCGAGCTGCGGAATTTCTTGGACGTATTGGTGTGATTAATCCGCAGCCAGCATTGATAGATGTGATTAACACAACAACGAATTCGGTGGAAGCTACAGAAGCCTTGAACTCTGTCGTCTGGTTTAAAGATTTTTTTAAAGATCGATATGCTGTTCAGCGCTCTGATTTTCATCCTAAAAGCGATGGTGCAGATGTTGATGATCGCTTGAACTACATTAATGGCACTCCGTATCCACCCAAACTGAAAAAAATAAAAAAGCCAAAAAATAAAAAGGCAAAAAGTTCTTAGGGCAGTGGGCATAGCATTCAGCTGATGGCATACATTTCAATGGTTCGTGCCTAAGCAGCGTATTTCGATTCCGGGGTACTACTCTTCGATAAATGTGCTTGTTCGTTTTGCCAGCTACAGAGTCAGGCTGGCGGCAGGCCTTGCATGCGACGCCAGGTAGAAAGTTGGCCAAGGTGTGACATGATATGGCCACCACAATAAAATGCATGCACCGACGAGAGTGTCGGGAATCGTTTGGCGAGGGGCCCTTCGGCTGGATTTGGTCGCTCAAAGGCCTCGTTGGGAGTGACTCGGAGTGTTTCAGTCAGTTTTTTATGACTGGCACTAAAAAATGCGAGCACATCGTCGAATGATGGGTAGATAGTATGGTTGGGATCGTCTTGGCATGTTGCTGTCTTGTCAAAAAGTTTTTCAAATCCAGCGGGTATCGGTAGCGAATCTTGATCGAGTTGGCTTAAGACCTTTGGTGGATAGAGGCTCAAGTGACCAAAAGTGAAACAAGGATGGTTTGAAGATACAAGTTGGCCACCTGGACGTGCAAAGCGTGCAGCTTCAAGGTGAGAGATTTCTTGCACAAGGCGATCAGCGTAGCTGACCGCAGATTCGAGGGAATCAGCAATGATATTTCCAGTGGAACGTTGCATGGTGGGCTTCTCCGTGTGTCTGTTAGGGTTTCTGTTTTACCTGGTGTTTTTTGGAAAGCACATTGATCGCCTCTGGAAGTGCCTCGCACTCTGCTAAAAAGACTCGAGCGGCAAGTGATTCCGGAGTGTCGTCAGGTTTAACGGGCACCTGCGACTGAAGCAGTATTGGTCCGTGGTCATATTCGTTGTCGACAAAATGCACAGTGCATCCAGAAGTGGTGCACCCGTGCTCAATAACGGCGGCGTGTACCCGGTTGCCGTAGAACCCTTTTCCGCCGAATGCAGGCAGTAATGATGGGTGAATATTAATTACCCGATGTTCAAAATCAGCTGGAATTCTCACGAGTTGGAGGAAGCCCGCCATGACGACGAAGTCTACATTTGCCGTGCGACAATGGTCAAAAAGAATAGTGCTCCACGCTTCGAGCGTGGCATCACCTTTCTCAGATATCACAGTAGGAATGCGTGCCTCCTCAGCAATGGTGACACCGCGTACATCGGCTCGATTTGACACAACAAGGTTAACGGAAGCTGCGAGTTCTCCCGCTTTTTGTTGTCGAATTAGATTTTTAAGAGTTCGTCCAGATCCAGACAGAAGGATTGCCAGGCGAAATGGGTGTGTGGTGCCTTCGTTGCTCACGGGGCCAAAGTTTCTTTCTCTTAGGATGCTTCGGGTGGGCTTGCTCGTTTCAGGCTCATTGTGAGTGCGTGCCCGTCAACATCAAGTTTTTCTAGTTCAGCATTTTGTAATAACTCAAATTCAATAGAAACCGCAAGTGTCTCTGAGGCGAGCGATTCAGTGTGGGCTTGAAGTGCCTTGCGGAGTTCTTCCGATTCGGTGGTGAATCCGAGCTTTATTCTGTCAGTAAATTCGAGATCAAGGGTCTTTCGTTGTGACTGCACGGCGTGGATGACTTCACGAACCTGGCCCTCAGCAAGAAGTTCAGGTGTTAATTCACTTGAAATAACAACGACGCCTCGCGTGCCCTCGGCCGCAGCCCAGCCATCACGGGCTGTAGTTCTGATTATGCAGTCTTCTTCACCAATGGACACATCTGTCCCATCTGAAAGACTAACGGTTGCAACTCCGTGATCACGAAATGCAGTTAGGAGTGTTGTTGCATCAGCTTGTTGGAGAGCGTTTCGAACTTGCGGGAGTTTCTTGCCAAGGCGTGGGCCAAGCTTTTTGAGGTCTGGAAGAATAGTCCGCGTGATATACCTCTCAGGCTCTGCACAAATTTCAAATGCCTTGACGTTTAGTTCATTGCAGACAAGGTCGGCATGCGATACGAGCCAGTCGGCGTCATTTTTGTGTGATTCTGCGAGGATGACCTCGACTTTTGAGAGTGGTTGCCGAACCTTGAGTTTTGCCTGTGCTCGTGCTGCCCGCCCAAGAGATGCTACTTCACGAATAAGAGCCATCTGGCGAGCGAGATCTGGATTGATGAGTTCAGCATCTGCTGTGGGATAGTCAGTGAGGTGAATGCTTTCTGATACTCGACTCCCGAAGGGGCCAACAGCTAGATTTTGCCAAAACGCCTCACTCACAAACGGAACAAATGGTGCGGCCAGACGTGCAGTTGTCGTGAGGACTTCGTAGAGCGTCCAGTACGCATCACACTTTTCAGCATTGCCATCTGCAGATGTGTCGGCTCTTCCCGATGCCCAGAACCGATCTCGGCTTCGTCTGACAAACCAGTTGCTGACCGCGTCTACAAGGTCAGAGAGGGACCTTGCAGCGACATAGTGATCGTAGGCGTCGAGTGCTTCAACCATTGTGTTGGTAGTTGCGTGGAGTTCAGCGAGCATCCAGCGGTCAAGTTCACTTCGTTCGGATGCTGGGCGAAAGCCGTCTGCCGTTCCAAGATTTTTATGATCAAGTTGGCCAGGGGTTTCCATGTGAGTTGCAGGGTTGAAGCCATCGATGTTGGCGTAGATCACAAAAAAGCTGTAAACATTCCACAGCCTTAAAAGAAATTCGGGGACACTCTCGCGAATTGCTCGCTCGCTGTATCGAATACTGTTCCAGGGTGGCTGTCCCGCAAAAAAGTACCACCGGAGTGCATCGGCTCCATAGCGATCCAAGATTTCAGTCGGTTCCTTGTAGTTCCTTTTGCTCTTGGACATCTTGCTACCGTCTTCTCCGAGCATATGTCCAAGGACGATGCAATTGCGGAAGGGGTGGGGGTAGTCATCGGGCGGCATTGTTGCTGGTGGTTTCACCTCGGTAGATGATTCAGGCCCAAAAAGAAGTGTGCTGATCGCGAGTTGGCTATAGAACCAGCCACGAGTCTGATCAATTGCTTCAGAAATGAAGTCAGCTGGCCACTGTGATTGAAATTCATCGGACCCGGTGTGTGGCCAGCCCCACTGAGCAAAAGGCATAGCTCCAGAATCGAACCAGCAATCAATAACTTCCGGTACACGATACATCCGGGCACCATCCTGAAAAGGAGAGTCGTAGGTGATGGCGTCGATGTACGGTTTATGAACACGAAGGTCATCAGACAATTCTGGATTATCGGTCTTGGCTTTCTCAAAGACCTCTGTCCCGGTGACCCCAGGCTTGGAAAGAAGTGCCTCGTAAGCTGGGACGGCCTCAGCTTTTCCTGTCTTTTCACAGATCCAGATAGGAAGCGGTGTCCCCCAGTAACGCTCCCTCGACAATGCCCAATCAACATTGTTTGCAAGGAAATTACCGAAGCGGCCTTCCTTGATGTGTTCAGGCATCCAATTGATCTGTTCGTTGTTAGCCAGCATTGCATCTCGAAACTGACTGGTACGGATGAACCAACTCGCTCTTGGATATTGGATCAGCGGGTCGTTATCAGCTCGCCAGCAGAATGGATAGTCATGCAGATATTGTTCCTGGTGGACAAGAAGCTCTCGACTGCGAAGATCACGGGTCAGGTCGCGATCACAATCCTTTACAAAACGCCCAGCCATGGTCGGAAATTCTTTAGTGAAAGTGCCGTCTGGTGCAACGCAGTTAAGAAGTGGTGGCACTTTGTTTTCAAATCGTTTGCGTTCGGCCAAGAGAACGCCGTAGTCAACCTCACCAAAAGCTGGGGCGATGTGTACGATGCCGGTGCCCGAGTCTGTCGTGACGAAGTCAGCTTCGATGACACGCCAGCCAACAGGCTCGTCGTCTCCGCTTTTCAGGGTGGTGAGTTCTGGCTGGCCGGCAGGACGGAAGCAGTCAAACGGGGGCAGGTAGCACGCACCTACGAGGTCAGATCCCGGAAAAGACTCAAGAACTTCGAGGGTGGTTTTCTTTTTGTCGGCCAGTGATGTCGCAAGTGGTTCAGCAAGAATATATTCACGTTCCGGGTCGTCTTGAAACCGGACGGCAACATACGTGAGGTCAGCTTTTATGGCTGCAAATTGATTCGAAGGAAGTGTCCATGGAGTTGTTGTCCATGCAATGAGGTTTCGGTTTGTTGGGGATCCACTTGCATCAAGAAGAGGGAAAGCAACATAGACGCTTGGGTCAGCTACCTGACGATATCCCTGACCTACCTCACCGCTCGATAGGGCCGTGCCACCCTGCGGCCACCACCATACAATCTTGTGGCCCTGATACAACAGGCCACGATTAAACAGTTCGGCAAGAGCCCACCAGACGCTTTCGACATAACTCTGGTGATAGGTGACGTAAGCTTCGGAAAGATCGATCCAGAAACCAATACGTTCCGTGAGTGTCTCCCACTCCTTCATGTATCTCCAGACGGATTCCTGGCACCGATGGATGAATGGTTCGATTCCATATTCTTCAATCTCGGCTTTTGAGTGAATGCCGAGGCTCTTGCACACCTCCACCTCTACGGGGAGTCCGTGGGTGTCCCAACCTGCTTTGCGTTCGCAGAATTCACCCCGCATCGTTCGGTATCGTGGGTACAAGTCTTTGATGGCCCGTGTCAGGCAGTGCCCGGGGTGGGGCATTCCGTTGGCTGTTGGTGGCCCTTCAAAGAAAACAAACCGTTTTGCACCACGACGATTGTCGAGTGACTTTTGATAAATACCTGCAGATTTCCAAAGTGCAGCGATTTCGGCTTCTGTGGTGGGCAGGTCAGGTCTGCCCCGGACTGGCTGGAACATGGCGTATTCGAAACTGGGGATGAAAACAATGAAGATGTCGTTCTTCGAAGACTCGTATCTTAACCACCACAGCCTTCTGACCCCAGTGCTGTCTGTTGTACCCGGGCTGGTCGCGCGGGTTCTTCACTGATAGAAGGGACAGGCTGCCCGAAGAGCCGTCACGCCGGCATTGCTTTCCCGGCATGCCGCTTAGCCTTGTTGAGCTGGTAAGGCCTGTCCTGCCAGGCACCAGATACGTTTTTGTAGCTGCTCCAAGGCGTGAGAAAGCGATGCAATACACGGTGTCTTATGTCCCTCCGGGCTCAAGAACATGCAGCAAGCATGTCGGGTCTAATGCAAGTTTGGTGTGTCAGGGGAGTCAATATTGCCTCCCGCAGTATCTCTCATCGGCTCGGAAAATTACGGCTTTGTCCGACAGGTTGCTGAATGGAGTCGTTTTGCCGGAGGACACCAGCGACTTCTGACTGGTTCAGGTTGGCGAGCAATGTGCATAAGGGCTGCCACACGCAGGAACAGTGGCTGTAAGAGAACTTTGAGAACCTCCGCCACGGTTTATGATTGCCGATCCACTGATTGATTAGCGGTGCACTGATTTCTTTGGCGTTTTCGCCAAAAAAATATCACGTCTCTTTAGCTGCTCGTGACAGCACGTGCTCTTCATGAGGTGATTGTAAGTTTACTTTACGCGGTGAAGTCAAAGTTCAGCAGCTGCATCTCGAACAGCTACTTCAATAATGTTGCGAAGTTTTGGTTCTGCTGTACGTGCCACCTCAAGGATTCTTTCAACAGTCGCGACCTCAAGTGCATCCGGTAGGCACATGTCTGTCACGACTGATAGCCCAAGGACTCGCAGGCCTGCATGTACAGCAACAATAACCTCCGGGACAGTCGACATGCCCACAACATCGGCACCAATCGTCCGTAAGAAACGATATTCAGCCCGTGTTTCGAGATTGGGTCCAGTGACTGCAACGTAGACGCCACGGTGGGCAACAAAGTTTTTCTGGCGAGCTACTTCCAGCGCTCGATCAATGAGCGGAAAGGAATACGGCTCTGACATGTCTGGAAATCGCGGGCCGAGACGATCGTCGTTGATACCTACGAGAGGATTGTCGTGCATTAGATTGATGTGGTCATCAATAACCATGATGTCGCCTGCGCTGTAGTGTGGATTGAGTCCACCACATGCATTTGTGACAACCAGTAGTTCGGCACCGAGGCGATGTAGGACCCGTACGGGTAGCGTGATCTGTGATGCCGGATATCCTTCGTACGAATGCATCCGGCCCTCAAGAATCATGACCGGCACGCCGTCAAGGAAACCGCATACCAGCTGCCCGGCATGCCCGTGTGCTGTTGAACGAGCAAAGTGTGGAATGTCCTCGTAGGGAATCTCAACCTGGTCCGTAACGCCTTGCGTGGCATTACCAAGACCACTACCGAGAATGATCCCCACCTTTGGTTGATGGGGCCAACGAGTCTTAATAGCTTTGCACGCGGCTGTGATCTGGTCGTACTGCTCTAACATTCTTTGTTACCGTCTCCTCATGAATGACCTTGAAACGCTACTGGCTTGGATCCGACGAAGTGGTCAGCCTTCGTCAAGAAGATTTCGGAAATCAGGATGATCTCTTAGGGAATCGAGGTCGGGATCAACTTCGAGGTGTCGAAGATCATCATACCCGAGAAGGATTGCCTTTGAGAGGCTGCGGATTGCTTCCGGTGAGCAACCAGCTCGAGCCAAGGAACATGCCAGATTATACCGAGCTGTTGCATCGTTGGGCAGAAGACTCACAACGTGACGATCAAGTTCCACGGCTCTCTCAAGAAGGCCTTTTTTTGCAACTAGCTCCGCCAGAACACGTGTGACCTCAACAGATGCCTTGTCACGAGAAAATACCTGCTCGAAAAATTCAATATCGAAATCAAGTTGTGACAAGAAGCCAAACCATTGATTTCCACTGGGCGGTGCATTTCCGTGTTGAGAAGCGTTTGTCTTGTTCATGGCTGACTCCGAACGTGAACGGCCGCCGTACTACTTTTTGCCACCCGGTGATTTACTTGGCGGAGGAGCTTCTGGACGAAGGTCGTCAGGATGCTCCCAATCTGGATCACTTTCTTCTTCCTGAAAGTCATCATCAAATTCGTCATCGAAATCATCGAAGTTAGAATCTTCATCGGCAAGTGGATCATCTGAATCCAGATTGTCATCGTCACCCACGTCGAGATCATCTTCAGTCGATTCATCACTGTTTATAATCTGAATCGGCCGAATATCACCGATCATCCCAATATGACTGATCAATGGATGAGTCATTGCTCCTGCGGTTGTCGAAGGTACAGAAATCATTCGCTTTTTTATTCCCCAAAGAGAGTGGACAGCTAGTTGTTGGTCGTTAGGTTGCAACATTGACAAAATCTCGAGGGAAAAAGGAAGCGTCTCAAGGCTCCGCAGATGGCCTTTCTGAATAAGCAAAATATACATCCTGGGGCGGCTAGGGAAGGGGAGTCTCTGTCTACGTGTGATAGTCGGCATTGAGGCGGACGTATTCTGCGGTCAGATCACTGGTGTAAAAGCGAATTTCACCAGGCCCATCACCCAGATCGATTTCGATCAGGGTCTCCCGGTTCTCACGAATTGATTGTGACGCTTTTACAGCATCAAACCCGACAGGTGAGGCATTTTTAAACAGTTCGATACCATTCACACGGAGGGTCAGTCGGCCGGGATCAAACGAGACTCCCGCATATCCGGCAGCAGAGACAATACGGCCCCAGTTTGGATCAGCGCCAGCTATGGCTGTTTTGACCAGCGGGCTGTCAGCAACTGCCCGGGCCACCCTCCGGGCGTCTTCACGGCTTTCAGCACCAGTAACGTCAATTCGAATGACGTGCGTAGCACCTTCTCCATCATCTGCTATTTCATGTGCAAGAACATCACACGTATTTTTTAAAGCAGACTCAAACGCTTCAAGGTCTTTTCCTGCCAGTGGTTCTTCCCCTGCGGCGCCATTTGCAAGGAGTAAAACCGTGTCATTCGTGCTCATGTGTCCATCAACACTGACACAGTTGAATGTAAGATCGGCTGCTTGGTGAAGGAGGCGTTGTGCATCGTCTGGTGTAATTGCAGCGTCAGTGATAATCAGGCCGAGCATAGTTGCGAGTTTAGGCCCGATCATGGCCGCACCCTTAGCCATGCCAAGCATCTGATAGGTTCCACCTTCTGGAGTTTTCCCAAATGGTACCCCAGTAAGTTTTGGGCGAGTATCAGTTGTCATGAATCCGCGTGCTGCCCGAAGAACGCTTTCTTCATTATCAGCTAGCTGGTCAGCTACGGTACGGATGCCGTTTTCAATTGTTTCCATTGGAAGAAACTCACCAATGATACCTGTCGACATAACGAGGACGCTACTTTCTAGTCCTCCAATTGCTTCGGCTGTGACATGTGCCATTGCAGCGGTATCTTTTTCGCCTTGTGTTCCTGTGCAGGCGTTTGCGTTTCCAGAATTGACGATAATGCCACGGAACCCAGTGCCGGGAGTCCGGGCTCGATCAAAAGCAACAGGAGCGGCAAAAACAAGATTTTGCGTGTAAACGCCGGCTGCTGTCGCTGGTCTGTCAGAGACAATAAGAGAGATGTCTTCGCGTGTTGGATTTCTCTTCAGGCCTGCATGCAGACCTGATACGCGAAATCCTTTGGGCAGCGAGGGTACTGGGCCGCGGAGTGGTGTTTCAACAGGAGCCATCGGCAGTTTGCAAATAGGAGGGTGAAGGAATCAGAGCAAGCCTGTTGTTTCAGGCAGATTATGCATGCAGTTCAGGTTCTGTACAGCGGCACCTGCGGCACCTTTGACAAGGTTATCTAGACAGGAAATTATAATAAGTCGGCCCCGTACGAGTCGTACAGTCAAGTCACAGAAGTTTGTATCAACGGTGTCTTTCGTCCCGGGCAGGTGATCAACGAGGCGGATGAAATGTTCATCGCCGTATGCCTCCTTCCAGGTATCGTCGATGTGTTTTTCGGTGACACCAGGGAACGGCTTTGCATAGATGGTCGCAAGAATACCTCGATCCATCGGCGCCAACTGTGGTGTGAAAATAACCTCGGGCAGTATTGCTGCGTGCCTGGCAATAATTTGTTCGATCTCAGGCGTGTGGCGATGCCGTCCAACATTGTAAGCGGAAAGACTTTCATTGCATTCCGGGAAATGTGCCATGAGTTTCGGGTTGCGACCTGCGCCACTCACTCCACTTTTCGCATCGATGATGATGTCAGTGTTTTCTATCAGCCCCGCTTTGACTAAGGGAGCAAGTGGGAGAATAGCCGCGGTGGCATAGCAGCCAGGGTTGGCAACAAGTGCAGCCTCAATAATATTTTCACGAAATAGTTCGGGAAGACCGTAGACGGTTTTGCCCAGCCGCGTACTGTCAATATGTGATTGTCCGTACCATTCCTGATATGTTGGAGCGTCATCAAGTCGGTAATCTGCGCTCAGGTCTATCACTCTGGCTCCGCCATCGAGCAGTGTAGGAACGACTGACGCGCTCGCGCAGTGTGGAAGACAACACAAAACAACGTCTGCACGCTCGGCCACCGCTTCGGGTTGTAGATCTTCAAGTGGTAAATCGAGCCGTCCAACGAGGCTTGGGTGTACGCTTGAAATAAGCGTGTTACCTTCTTGGCGACTGGTAACCGCAACGATTTCAACGTCTGGGTGTCGAAGGAGGTGTTTTATAGATTCAAGCGCCGTATATCCTGTGGCGCCAAGGATCGCAACTTTTATCACGTCAGTGCTGGGTAAGAAGGGAACATGGGCCAGAAGTACAAGGTGGCAGATGCCGACTACATTTGCGAATACTATACCAGAGGAACCAGAACTAGGTCCGTTATCTACTCAGAATCTCTTTGTCAGCGTATGCATCAATGAGTTCGAGCAACCAGCAAGCGACAGAGGCTTTTGTGCCATCCCGCTGCCCGACCATCGCATGAGCATGGTCAAAGACGGTAACTGATGTGGTTGTCGTGTCGAGTGCCGTCAGGTCGTTAAGGACTATAAGGTCACATTTTTTTGCAGTTATTTTCTTGAGGGCCCTTGCTGGATCGCCGTCTGGCTCAAGCGCGAAGGCAATCATCCATTGAGAAGGCATGGCCTGGCGTGCAAGAGTTGCAATGATGTCACGAGTGGGCTTGAGGTCGAGCACAAGGCCACGCTGCCGTGGGAGTTTCCCGTTTGCACGCTGCTTTGGTTCAAAGTCGCAGGGTGCCGCAGTAGCGATGACACCATCGACGCGGGGCAAGAGCGTGAGCGACTTCTTGAGCATGTCGCCAGTTGTGATTACCGAGGTCACTCGGGCTTCTGCCGGGTACTTAACGCTTACCGGCCCACTTACGATGCTCACCGAATGTCCTTTTGCCAAAGCAGCCTCGGCGAGTGCGCATGCCATCCGGCCACTTGAGGCGTTGGTCAGGTACCGGACGTCATCGATGTAGGCACGAGTAGGACCAGCAGTAATAAGTATGTGAGCCATAGGTTCTCAGGAGTTATCGTGCCCGCGTTAGGAAGCATCAAGGACACGCTCGATCGTGGTAAGTATCGTTTCAGGTTCCGCCATGCGACCAGGGCCAGTTGTGCGGCATGAAAGCCATCCTGAGGTTGGTTGAATGAGTTCAACACCATCGTCTATGAGTTGTGAGGCATTTCTTTGCACCGCAGCCTTCTGCCACATGGCTGCGTTCATGGCGGGTGCCATGAGTATGGGGCAGGTGGCACACAAGAGGAGAGTAGAGAGCAGGTCATCGGCGATACCCATCGCGGCCTTTGCGAGTACATCTGCTGTTGCTGGAGCGACAACAACCAGTTCCGCCCGTTCTGCGAGTTCAATATGTGCACCCAAAGGGAATTGTTCGGGATTGAAACTGTGGGAAGCAACTCGACGGCCAGTAAGTGCGGAAAACGTTGTCGATCCAATAAATTCTTCCGCATTTTTCGTCATCACAACAGACACATGTGCTGACCGCTGAACAAGGCGACTTGTCAGTGCAGCGACTTTGTAAGCCGCGATGCCGCCACCGACAGCTATGACGATTTCACGGTCAGCGAGTGGATCTGGCACAAGACATTCCAGCAGTATGAGAAGCTATGGACACGACAGGTGCTGCGGAGAGTATCTACGTGATACACCTACAGCAAAGGCCTTGATTAGAAACTTGCATCAAAGTCAATCGGCGCTCCTGCTTCGGGAGATTCACCAGTGATTCGAAGATTCATTGATGTGTCGAGAAAAATTTTGTCTTGCTTGATTTCTTCGATCACGATTTGCATTTTGTCGCTGCTGTCTATGTCAACGAGTGGCCGTCCTCCAGCGTTAAGGGCAACGAGACGTTTTTGGATAAGTGTTGACAGCTTGAATCGTCCGCCAACCTTGTTCACGATTTCTTCTTCACGGAGGTCGTCGATCATATCGAGAGTGCTTTCTGTGTGACTTACTAAAAGTAAAGGCTGTGTGACTAACTAAAAGGTTACAGGGTGTCAGGCAGAAGTTGTGCTTGGGTCGTTGGAAAAGCCAGCTTCAATGAGGATTGTTTTTATGTTTGCGAGGGCAGTGTCTACTGAATCATTAACAACCCGGTGTCGATAATGACCTGATTGACGAAGTTCACGGTGAGCAACTTCCAATCTTCGCTCAATAGCTTCCGAAGTTTCGGTACCTCGACCACGAAGGCGTTCCTCGAGGTGAGCAGGATCTGAAGGTTCAACGAAAATTGTTACCGCTTGAGGATACCGTGCCAGAATGGAAAGGGTACCCTCGACGTCAATTTCAAGGATAACCCATTTCCCATGGGTAAGGCGAGGAGTCACCTCGCCTTCCAGGGTTCCGTACCAGTATTCCCGGCCATAGACCTGGCAGCACTCAATGAATTCCCCCGCTTTTCTCTTGCTTTCAAACTCTTGAGGCGGAAGGAAGTGATAGTCCACGCCTGGTGTTTCTCCATCACGTGGTGGCCTTGTAGTCGCCGAAATACTTGGAATCAGTTCTGAGAAATCATTGAGGAGTCGCCGAAGAAGCGTAGATTTCCCAACGCCCGATGGGCCGGAAAGAACGACAAGTTGACCCTCGGATTGCACCATCATGATGTTCTACCCCACTTGTGGTGGCCTTGGAAAGTGCTCCCCCGACACCCCCGGGGAATACGAGGGCACGGGGTTACTCGATGTTGGCGGCCTGCTCCCGAATTCTTTCCACCTGTGATTTGAGGTCAACCACTGCGTGGGCGATGGCAACATCGACAGACTTCGATCCGATAGTGTTTGCCTCGCGTCCAAGTTCTTGAGCGAGAAAGTCCAGACTTCGACCTGGTGCTGTGTCCTGAAGCAGGCTGCGGAATTGTTCAATATGGCTTTCAAGCCGGACAAGTTCCTCAGAAATGTCTGATCGATCGGCAATGAGAGCGACTTCACGAATGACATCATTGTCATCAAGGCGAGCTTGGTGTGTTTCCAGTACTTTCGCAACACGGTCGAGAAGTCGTTGCCGGTGTTCAGCAACGACCTCCGGTACGCGCTTACGAATTTGTTCAACAAGTTCACCAATTGCAACGCATGCCTGTTGGAGGTCATCGAATAGAGCGGCCCCTTCTGCAGTCCTCATGGTGTCAAGCTGGCTGACGGCTGCGGTGGTTGCAGCAGCAACAACCGGCCACGTTGCCTCTACTGCCGATGCATCAGGTGGGGCGTCAAGCAAGACACCTGGCAGGCCTAGTAATGGGTCGATTGTTGATGGAGTACCTATACCACGGTGATCACAGAATGCTTCCCAGTCATCGAGATAGGCAGCAAGTTGGTCTTGGTCAAGCCTTCGGCCCGTTGGAACTGCAGACCCACTGACTTCAAGTGTGATTTGAAGACTACCTCGCTTGATACGCTCTCGGATGATCGCTTCGAGTCTTGGTTCAAGAAGATGGAACCCTTCGCGAGTACGGATACTACACTTCAGATGCCTGTGATTGACACTGCGAATCTCTACTCGGCAGGCAACACCTTGATCATCGGCAAACCCTTCACCGCATCCCGTCATGCTACGGGCCATGATAGTTCTCCAGAATTATTCAGCCGGTTTCTCAGGTGACTGATTTGTTTCAGACGACGAAGGTTGTGACTCTTGTTGCGGCTTTTGAGGTGCTTCCACTGCATCCAACGGATTTGTTTCCTTAGGATTCACAGCGTTGGCGGAGTCCGCTGCATTTTCTTGAGTGGGTGTTTTCGCGTCAGCCGGAGTTTCAGTGGAGTCATTTGTTGATTCAGGGCCAGACTCTGACGGAATCGCTTCAGTCGTACCAAGGCCTTCCATAGATTCCGGTGCCGCTGCCCCAAGGTTTGTGCTGAAGAGAGACTGCTGGGTTCCAAGCACATTAATCGACAGAATGCACAGCAGAATCCAGAAGGTTGCAACGCCGATTGTGATTTTCGTGAAGAGGTCACCAGCTTTGGTGCCAAATGCACTTTGGCCGCCCATCCCACCGAGTGCACCAGCAAGTCCACCACCGCGGCCTCTCTGAATAAGTACCAACAGGATGAGAAAGATCGACGTGGCAACGAGCATGAAGCCAAGAATAAAGCGAACGAACATGAACATTGCGAATGAATTCTCCAAAAATACGAAGGCTATCAACATCAGTTGAACTACGAACAATGTATCGTCCGTAGCGATTCTGGGCTATCCCGATGAAACCAAATCAGCTTGCGTCGGCAAAATGCTTGGCAATTGCCAAAAAGTCATCAGCTTTGAGGCTTGCACCCCCAACGAGTGCACCATCAATATCTGGCTGAGCAGCAAGAATACCGGCATTATCAGGCTTTACGCTGCCACCATATTGAATCACAACCTGACCCGCTGTCTGCTCGTCAGTGAGAATGGCAAGTTGCTGACGGATTAAAGCGTGTACTTCCTGGGCTTGTTCTGGTGAAGCGACTTTGCCTGTTCCAATTGCCCAGACAGGTTCGTAGGCAATGATAGCTGCGCTCAGATCCGCCGGACTGAAATCTTTAAGAGAGCCCGTAATTTGCTCTGTAACCACTGCCGCCGTGCGATCCTGTTCGCGTTCCTCAAGGGTTTCGCCGACGCAAATAATAGGGGTCAGGCCGGCGGCGAGAGCGGCTTTGGCTTTTCCATTGACTATTGCGTCTGTTTCACCAAAGAGTGTTCTCCGTTCGGAGTGCCCCACGATGCATGATGAACACCCAATATCAACGAGCATTGCCGCAGCGATCTCACCGGTGAAAGCACCCTTTGGCTGATCATGAAGATTTTGGCCACCGAGGCCAACATCGGATGAGTTTTTGCTATCACCGAGTTTGAGGGCGTTGGCGACTGCGGCAAGATAAATAGAGGGTGGACAGAGAATGAGATTGCAGCCAACAGATGTAGCGGCACCGGAGGCTACAGCTTCGGCAAGAGCAACTGTTCCGGCACGGTCAAGGTTCATCTTCCAGTTACCAGCAACTATACGACGGCGGGTGCCCATTCTCATTCCTTCGTTCTTATAGATAAATATTGTTGTCTTTTAGCAAAAACGTAGTCTAGTGCGAAAACGTGCTGTGGACTAGGTGTGGCTATGCCATTTGTCTCGCATGCACATGTGCGGTGCTAACCAACGAGACTTGCACCGGCATAACTGCCGAGAATTGCAACGCGGGTACATCGCTTTTCAAGTGAAGCAATTGCTCGTCGGACCCGGAGATCATCACGGTGACCGTCGAGTTCGACAAAGAAAATATAGCCCCGCTTCTCACCGGGAAGTGGAAAAGATTCTATCCATGTCAGGTTCAGTTTCTGTCGCTTCGGAATGGCAAGGGCGTCTGCGAGTCCCCCGGGACGATGTTTTATTTCAAACATCAATGCGGTTTTGTCCCGGCCGGTTCGTTTGGCGTCAGCGTGTCCAATCACAGCAAAGCGTGTTGTGTTGCCGGCAATGTCTTCGATGTTTTCCGCAAGTATCGAAAGGCCGTGGTGAATGCCGGCCTGTCGGCTGGCGATCGCTGCTGATTTTGATTCACGTGTCGCTTTTTCAGCGGCGGCACTGGTGCTGGTTACTTCAATTAACTGCGCATTAGGGAGGTGTCTAGCGAGCCAGTTTCGGCATTGTGAAAGTGCCTGTGGGCGACTGTAGACTTTTCGTACGTCGTGGCGTTCACAGGCAGCAAGAAGATTATGGTGTATTCGTAATGGTACTTCAGCGCAGATTTTTACAGCCATCCGCGATAAGTTGTCGAGGGTGTCTGCAATGCGTCCGTCTGTAGAATTTTCAAGAGGCACAACACCATAATGAGAATGACCCGCATGGACCTCTTCGAATGCTGCTGAGATACTTGAGACTGGTACGAATTCGACCGCGTTACCAAAACGGTGAAGTGCAGCAAGGTGACTGTATGTCCAGGCGGGACCGAGATGGGCTACTCGTAGGTGCTGTTCGATTGCTCGCGAGCCAGAAATAAGTTCCCGAAAAATTGATTTAAGACTGTCGTCAGCAAGAGGCCCTTCGTTAGCGTCGGCGACTCGGTCTAAGACGAGTTCCTCTCGAGATGGATCGTATGTGACCTCACCGCTCGCAGACTTGATGTGACCAATTTCTCGAGCAACGTCGGCACGCTTGTTCATGAGTTCAACAAGTTCATGATCGATTGTGTCGATTCGCTTCCGTAATGTTGCTAAGCCGGGCTTTCTTTTGGTGGTCTTTTTGCGGGGCGACTTGGACGAGCGTGATGCCATGATGTTCACTCAATTTAAATCGAAAAACGTGTACCCAAAAAACAGACAGGGTAGAGTACACACCATACCCCACGTTTGCGCGTTGTGATGCACCGTGCAGCTGAAGATTATGAGAATCACCTGCGCACGGGGCGGACCGTCAAAATGGCAGGCTCTTTGGGGCGTTGGCCGCCTAGATTCTTCTCCACAACTATACGACTACCGCTGTAAATACGCTGTTTTTTCAGATTTGTGTCTGGATTGCGGAAGAAACAAGGGTTTCGTGGCTATGGCACGGGCTTTGCAATCTTCTTCTAGTGCCGGGATAGGCCGACAAAACTGGCCCAAAGACTGTGAGCAGCGGCGGCTGGTCATGTTCCCGGACAGTGGAAGACACTGGACGGTTATCCGGCAAAATATACACGTTTGGACATTGAAGGAGGAGCACAAACATGGCAACAAAACAAGGCGAAAAAATAATTGGCATCGACCTCGGAACAACAAATTCAGTTGTTGCGGTGATGGAAGGCAAAGAGCCAAAGGTTATCGCGAATAAAGAGGGCAATCGTCTAACTTCGAGTGTTGTGGCTTTTAATGACAAAGGCGAGACACTTGTTGGAGATATTGCACGGCGTCAAGCGGTGACGAATCCAACTCGCACGATTTACTCAATCAAGCGTTTTATGGGTCGTCGTCATAACGAGGTTGCAAGCGAAGAGAAGATCGTTCCATACGAAGTTGTTGGTGGTCCAGAAGACTACGTGAAGGTAAAAGTTGGTGACAAAGAATTTACCCCGCCTGAAATTTCAGCAACTGTTTTGCGGTCACTTAAAGAGTCCGCCGAAAGCTATCTCGGCCACAAAGTCAATAAAGCTGTGATTACGGTTCCAGCTTATTTCAATGATGCACAGCGACAGGCAACAAAAGATGCAGGACAAATTTCCGGCCTCGAGGTGATGCGAATCATTAATGAGCCGACTGCAGCTGCACTGGCGTACGGCCTCGAAAGTAAAGCGCAGGAAAAAATAGCTGTGTTCGATCTTGGTGGTGGAACATTTGATGTCTCCGTGCTTGAAGTGGCCGATGGGGTGTTTCGTGTTATCAGTACAAACGGTGACACACATCTTGGTGGTGATGATTTTGATCAGACGCTCATTAACCATGTTGCCGATCAGTTTCAGAAGGAGCAGGGCATCGATCTCCGGAAAGACACCATGGCGTTGCAGCGGCTTCAAGAAGCGTGTGAGAAGGCAAAAAAGGAACTTAGTTCGGCCCAAAGTAGTGATATTAATCTGCCTTTTATCACTGCAGATGCATCCGGGCCGAAGCATCTTCAGATCACAATTACCCGTGCACAGTTTGAGGAGATGTGTGATGGGCTTGTTGAGAGGTGCCGAGGGCCAGTTCTGCAGGCTCTTAAAGACGCGAAGCTTGACCCCAAAGAGATTGATGAGGTTGTTCTCGTTGGTGGCTCTACCCGAATCCCGAAGGTTCAGGAACTTGTCAAAAATGTTTTTGGGAAGGAGCCGCACAAGGGTGTGAATCCAGATGAGGTTGTGGCACTTGGTGCTGCAATTCAGGGTGGTGTCTTGGCTGGTGATGTCCAAGACGTGCTCCTGCTTGATGTGACACCACTAAGCCTGGGGATTGAAACCGAAGGTGGTCTGTTTACGAAGTTAGTGGAGCGAAACACAACGGTTCCAACTGAACGGAAACAGGTTTTCAGTACAGCTGCCGACAACCAGACGGCAGTGACCGTGAGCGTATACCAACGCGAGCGGTCGATGGCCAAAGATAATCGACTTCTCGGTCAGTTTAATCTCGAGGGAATTCCTTCAGCGCCCCGTGGGACACCTCAAATCGAAGTCAAATTCGATATCGATGCAAACGGTATTCTTTCAGTAAACGCAAAAGACCTCGGTTCCAACAAGGAACAGTCGGTGACCATTGAGCAATCGAGTGGGCTGAACGAAGAGGAAATCGAAAAAATGCAGAAGGATGCCGAGCTTCATGCTGAGGAAGACAAGCAGAAGCAACGGTTGGCTGAAGTACGAAATCGTTCTGAAGCCCTCTGTTTTCAAACAGAGAAGCTCATTAAAGAGAATGATGAAAAGTTGTCTGACGCTGACAAGGCTCCTCTTGAAGCAGCGATTGCAAAGGCCCGCGAAGCAGCCAAGGGTGAAGATGCTGATGCCGTTCAGTCAGCACACGATGCACTCGAGCAGGCTTCACACGCACTGTCGAAGGTGTTGTACGAGTCTCAGGCAGAAGGAGCTGGAGGTGATGCGGCGGGTGGTGAACCAGCTGGTGCAACTGCAGCTCCCGACGACACTATTGATGCTGAGTTCGAGGTAAAGCAAGACGAAGACTAAATCATCCAGCCGAAGGTGTTGGTCACAGCACCTTCGGCTGCCATGTGCTGGGGGTTCAGAAAGTAGGGGGAGTATTACCTCGCTGCTGCGCGCAGACGTGAATTGAAAGGAATGATCTGATGGCTTTTCGATTTGATAAATTTACAATCAAGGCTCAGGAGTCGGTTCAGCGTGCAGTGGATCTCGCTGCAGATCGGGGTAACCCTCAGACGACGCCAGTGCATCTCCTGTTTGCGCTTGTTGCTGAGCAGGAAGGCATTGTGCGTCCCTTGTTGGAAAAGATTGGTGTTGAGCGAGGACACCTCGAACGCATCATTGAAGCAGAACTTTCGCATCTCCCTAAGGTTGCTGGGGGAGCGCAGCCGCAGCCAGATCAAGAGCTCGTCAAAGTTTTTGAGATCGCGACGTCCGAGTCGGGAACGATGAAAGATGACTTCGTGTCAACGGACCATCTCCTTATTGCGCTCTCAAAAGCGTCATCAAAAGCGCAAAACGTACTGAAGCTTGCAGCTGTTACCGAAAAAGAGCTGTTGGCTGGGTTGCAGGCGGTACGCGGCAGTTCGCGTGTCACCGATCAAAGTCCAGAAGAGAAGTTTCAGGCGCTTGATAAGTATGGCATTGATCTCGTGCAGCGGGCGAGCCAGGGCAAGTTAGACCCGGTCATTGGTCGAGACTCGGAGATTCGTCGGGTCATTCAGGTATTATCTCGTCGCACTAAGAACAATCCAGTTCTGATCGGTGAGCCTGGTGTTGGGAAAACAGCCATTGCTGAGGGTCTCGCCTTGCGTATTGTCCAGTCGGATGTGCCGGAGACTTTACGTAATCGTCGGGTCATAGCGCTCGACCTTGGCGCGCTTATTGCGGGGACTAAGTACCGTGGTGAGTTTGAAGATCGTCTCAAAGCAATTTTGCGTGAGGTTGAATCGGCTGCTGGTAGTGTCATTCTATTTATCGATGAACTTCATACTGTGATTGGTGCAGGTGCTGCAGAAGGTGGTTCAGATGCGGCAAATCTTTTGAAGCCAGCTCTTGCGCGTGGTGAATTACGCTGCATTGGTGCAACAACTCTTGATGAATTCCGAAAGCATATTGAAAAAGATGCAGCGCTCGAGCGTCGATTCCAGCCCGTATTTGTCGGGGAGCCTTCAGTTGAAGATACAATTGCAATACTTCGCGGCCTGAAACCTCGGTATGAGGCGCATCATAAGGGTGTAAAGATTAAAGACTCGGCACTCGTTGCAGCGGCTGAGTTGTCTTACCGATATATTGCAGATCGCTTTTTGCCGGATAAGGCAATCGACCTTATGGATGAGGCGACAAGTCGGATTGCGATGGAATTGCAGAGCGTTCCGAGCGAAATAGATGAGGTGCAAAGACGCCTCGTACAGCTGGAGCTTGCCGGGCGACAGCTTGCTGAAGAGACAGAATCGCATGCGCAAGATCGGCTGGTTGAGATTGAAAGTGAAGCGGCCGATCTCCGGCAGAAGCTGGCGAGTCTTCGTGAACAGTGGGAAGCGGAGAAATCTGGTGTTGGGAGTGCACAGGAGCTTCGACAAAAGTTAGATGAGGCACAGCTCGCATTTGACAGAGTCAATGTGCAGGTCAATGAGCGACAGTCCCTCGGTCAGTCAGTCAGCGAGGAGATGTATCAACAGCTCTACGAACTCGATGTTGCAAAGAAGCAACTCGCATCACGCCTTGAACAGGAAGAAGCCGAGAAAGAAACCGCTGAGAAAGATGCCAAGAAAGAAACAAAGCCTACGAAACGTCTGCTCCGCCGGTCGGTCGGTCCTGAAGAAATTGCTGAGGTAGTAAGTTCATGGACCGGCATCCCGGTCACTCGTCTTGTTGAGGCGGAGAAGGCAAAACTGCTTGTTCTGGAGGAACGCCTCCATCAGCGTGTCATCGGGCAAGAAGAGGCAGTTGAGGCTGTGAGTAATGCGGTTCGGCGCAGTCGGTCGGGGTTACAAGATCCCAATCGGCCCATTGGATCTTTTATATTTCTCGGCCCCACGGGTGTCGGCAAAACAGAACTCTGCAAGGCTCTGGCCGAGGTTCTGTTCGATGATGAAAATGCAATGGTGCGAATTGACATGAGTGAGTACATGGAGAAGCATACTGTAGCGCGTTTGATTGGCGCGCCTCCTGGCTATGTCGGGTATGAAGAAGGTGGACGCCTAACCGAGGCGGTTCGTCGGCGTCCCTATTCAGTTGTGCTGCTTGATGAGATCGAGAAGGCCCATCGTGATGTTTTTAATGTTTTGCTTCAGGTGCTCGATGACGGACGGTTAACGGATAGCCTTGGCCATACCGTCGATTTCACTAATACGATTGTGGTGATGACAAGTAATGTCGGGAGTCAACTTATTCAAGAGATAACAAAAGAAAAGGGCAGTGAAGAAGAAATTCGTGAAGCGGTTCAGGAGTCTCTCGAAACACGGTTTTTGCCAGAATTCTTAAATCGAATTGATGAAACAATTATTTTCCACCCACTCGATGAGCGACACATTCATCGCATCGTTTCGTTGCAATTAACACAACTTGTGAAACAGTCGAAGAAAGCTGGGATCACGCTTGGATATCAAGATGCTGTCGTCGATGAGATTTCCAGATTGGGGTATGACCCAGCCTATGGCGCACGTCCACTCAAGCGGGTAATACAGCAGCAGTTGCAAAATGCGTTGGCAAAAGAACTGCTGAGTGGTGCTTTTGTTGAGGGTGACGAGGTCGTCATCGACTTCATACAAGATGAATTTGTATTCACAAAGTTAAAGTAAGAGACGGCCGGTTTGGTGGAACAATTGAAAGAGTCGTCCAGTGAAATGGCGACTCAAATCAGATCGTTTGACCTAAGCTTTGCCGTCTTCAATGCCGAGTTGCACGATGAGGTCTTCACATCCAGGAGTCAATTTACGAAGCTTCTCCGCAATAACTTGTTTCTCACTGGTCGTTGCTTTGCTGAGTTTGCCTTGAAGCTTTGTGACTGTTTTGCGGCGATGACGTCGACGCTTAATTTCTTTCATGCGGTTGCTGATGCCACCCATTACAAATCTCTCCTGTATAGTTTTTAATTGTTTTTATACTGTAAAGTAGGAAAGTTCGGGCGTCAAAGGTAACCACTGTGGCTCGGACACGAAGCGATGTAAGATCATGGAGGCATCGGTCGGGATTCCGGCGGATGTGTCACTCGGACGGGTGGCAGAGCGGTTGAATGCACCGGTCTTGAAAACCGGCAGACGTGAAAGCGTCTCGTGGGTTCAAATCCCACCCCGTCCGCTTTGTTCAACAGGTGATGAACGCTTTCAATGGTACGAGTGCCCTTGATTTATTCAGAAGGCAAGGCATCTGCAACAAAAGCATCACAATAAGGATTTGCTGATAAATCTGGTTTGTGACCTATGCAGGTGCATCGAATAGACGTTCTTGTAATTTCCAAACAACCGTCTCAGGAGAAATTCTAAGACGTCGATACGCCACAAGGCCCGTATTATTTTATTTTAATTCACATTTTTCGTTCGTGGCTTTTCCATCACTCACTTGAGCGGTGCGGAGCAAACGGATTCGAGGCCCAACTTTCTCTTTGTCATTGCTGACGATTGCACATGTCGTGACATCGGTTGAAATGGCGGTCAGGCACTCACGCCCAATATTGATTCTCTAGCTCAACAAGGCATGCGGTTTAACAGTGTTTCCAGCAAGCATCAATGTGTTCGCCCACACGACATGCGATCTACACAGGGATCTATTCTGTAAAGGGTGTTGCCTCTCTGAACCACACGTTTGTCAAAGATGGTACGAAGAGTATTGCTCACTGCCCGGAGTCTCTTGACTATCGAGTTCTTCTTAGTGGTACGAAACATATGAATCCCGAGAGTTCCTTCTCCTTTAAATATTCAGGCAAAAAGAATCCTGATTTAAAAGCGATCGATCAATCGTTGACCGGATCGACGCGTGACGGGACACTGTTTTGTCTTTTCGCATGCGTTATTTTTGTCCGGTTGTTCACAGGGCCAGTTTGGGTGACAAGTTGTGTCTTAATTCTGCTAGTTCAGTCCTTAACTTTTTCCAACTTAATTGCGTGAGCCCATTCATCAAATTCTTTCGCCATGCGTGAGACAAGATCTGGCCTGCTAGTAGCAAGGTTATGCTCTTCATATGGGTCATGAAGCAGGTTGTAGAGTTCCCAGTCCAGGCTCTGCGTCTTTTTATTTTTTATGGATCGAACAATTTTGTAAGGTGTACTCGTCCATGCCTCCATGCCATTGCAGTGAAACCCAATTGGTAGACGTTTATAGTTTGTCTCTTGGTCGATGATAGGCAGTAAGTTTATGCCGTCGTACGTGCGGTCGTCCGGTAGCGGTAACCCAACGGCGGCCAGAGCGGTTGGAAAATAATCACTTGTTACCACTGGGAAATCTGTTCGCCGTGGCTTCTTAATTCGTGATGGCCATTCAAGGATTCCCGGGACTCGGAGCCCGCCTTCGTAGCAATCTCGTTTCCACCCGCGATACGCTCCGGTGGATCCGAGTGCTGTATAAACAAACTTGCCATTTTGAGCGATGGCTGCCTTTGGGTTCTTTTTACCCTTCAGGTTTGGTCCATTATCACTCGTGAACCAGACCATTGTGTTGTTGGCAAGATTGCGTTCTCGCAAGGCCATACGAAGTCGACCAATCTGATCATCAATTGCCGTGATGTTGCTGAAGTAGATCTGTTCCTGCTCGGTACAGTCGCTGTAAAGAGCCATAATATCCGGGTTTTTGCCGAGTGGCGTATGCACATTATGAAACCATATAACAGCAAGGAAGGGCTTGTTTGATTGCTGTTGCTGCTGAATGAAGGTGATTGCCTTATTCATGACAATGGCAGCGTCATCACCTTGCAGAGATGCATCGTGTCGTGCCTCGGTGAGAGGTATGTTTCTACCGTTATGCCAGTAGCAGGCTTTAATACCTCCTTTCCCCAATTTGTAGTACGGGTTGAATGTGCGTAGAACGTTGTGGGTTGAAAAGCACTCTTGGAATCCAGCATGCCATGGTGGCATTACATGAGGACCAGCGGTCTCAGCGTCAAATCCACCAACATGCCATTTCCCGAAATGACCGGTAGCATATCCGTGTTCCATAAGAACTTCTGCAAGCGTGATTTCATTCGAAGGGAGATGTCCCTCGTCAGCAGCCAGAGGGCCATTGATGTTCATTCTCCAGTTGTTCCTGCCAGTCAGGCACGATGCTCGCGTCGGGCTACATACAGAGGCACCAGCATAGAAACGGTCAAAACGAAGGCCAGATTCCGCCATTGAATCAAGATGGGGCGTTTTCAAAATTGGATGTCCGTTATAGGCAACATCACCCCAGCCCTGATCGTCACTCATGACGAAGATCATGTTTGGTCGATCATCAGCTCTTGTATTTTCTAGAAGTACTAAGGCTGGTAGTAATGCAGCAAGGAAGGCAACTGTTCGCATAGTAGAAAAGTGATTCAGTCGGTCTCGTCATAGAATGAATAATCAGAGTGATTGTAAAGTTGTTTTTTTGCGACTTCCTCAATGTCGTTTGAGTGAAGCCACCTCGTTCCAAGTTTTGAAGTCCAGAATGGATGATCTTCTGCGAGGTGAGACGGCAGGCTCGCAATAATTGCTTCTAATCGCTGGCGGTCTCGTGCATGTGAAGCTTCACCGTCAACCCTTTTATAGTTTCGGCCAAAGCGGGAGTCGCTTGTAGAGTAAAATCGTCCGTCCGGTTTTCCGTAGAATGGCGAGACTGCTTCAAGAAGATGGGTTTTGGTTCGAACGACTTGTACCGGTCCTGTATAGGCATAGATCCATTCACGGTGGGTGTCTGTTTTTGCTGTTAAGAAAGGCAAAAGGCTTTTTCCATCAAATGGTGTGTTCGTTGGTGGGGTAGTCCCCGTCATGTCGAGCAGTGTTGGAGCAATGTCAGAAAAATCTGTTAACTCATCTGTAAGCCCTCTTTTTTTGATGCGAGGACCCTGAACGACAAATGGTACATGGACGCCACGCTCGACTCCTCTGTCCTTCGCGGTCACCGCTGTCCCATTGTCAGCGCAGAAAATGAAGTAGGTGTTGTCATAGATTCCTAATTGCTTGGTGCGGGCAACCAATTTACCAATTAGTTTGTCAAGATACTCAATGAGATGAATAAATCGTTGCTGATGCTCTTGTTCATATTGATTCATGACTTCGAGCTTTTCCTCGCGCTGCATTCCTGCCGTATCAGGTTTCTCCTGCTCAATGTCCAAGACATCACCATGGTCAGGCGTCGTGGAGTAAGGGCCGTGTGGAATCACCGTTGGCCAATACGCCACGAATGGCTTCTTCTCACGCGTTTTTTGCTCAACAAAGTTGAGTAGGAATTCAAGTCGCTTATCCGGACCAAAATCTTTTTTATCGACTGGGACATAGTGTCCATTTTGCACCATTGCTGGATACCAGTATCGGGTGTCAGGCAAAATGAGGTCATCGCGTTTGCCTGTCGTTATGGGGTTTGTACCAAAGTGAGATTCAATTTTTTTAGGACTTTCCCAGAGGCAATATTCATCAAAGCCGACAACGCCTTCCCACGCCTCTTTCGCTCCACAGTGCCATTTGCCCGCGATAGCTGTTGCATAACCGGCGTCTCTAATCAATTTTGCCCAACTTGGTTGGGCTGTGAATAAGGTTCCACGTGAATCAAATGCCCACATGTCATTTCGAAAAACGCCTGTCCTGTTGCCGTACATTCCAGTCATCAAGCAAGCGCGGGATGGGGCACAAATAGCAGGTGCAAAGCAGGTTCGAAAACAGACTCCGTTCGTTGCAATTTGATCAATATTCGGTGTGTGTGCTGAGTCTGCTTGCCCGAAGCATGAAAACATATCCGCGCTCACGTCATCTGCCAGAATCAAGATAATATTAGCGGGCTTCGAGCAGGCGATCGAAGGGGCAGTGAACAAAAAAAAGAGAAGGCCAAACAGTTTTTTCATTTTTGATTGCGTGTGAGACGGTTGTTCTGAAGTGTTTCGACTAAGAGCTATTCTGAGCGTTTAAGTAGTGAATGAATCTACTCTGTTGCCGTAGGTCGCTAAAGCGATACAGGTTTTTGTGGTTCGCCGGTACACGATTTGAATGAATAACAATTCTATTGATGATCTGTTCCTACGTATGTCTTCGGCGTTCGATCTCCACGAGCGAGTTCGCCAAGTCGCCGTGCGAGAAACTCATGGGAAATTTGAATTGCTTTTTCCCGACTGTTTGTGTCGTAATCCCAGTATTCTTGGAGTATCTGTTCGCACGCGGGATAATGAGTTCCATCGTCGCCTATCCGCTGCCGCAAGGTAGCAAGCCGATCCTTCAAGTCGGCGACGAGGTCAGCGTTTTCGGGCTTATCGTATAGGTTGATTGTTTCAGCAGGGTCACTGACAAGATCATAAAGTTCCCAGCCCGGTGGCGTTTGGTAGCCTCCGTCATAGTTGCAGCCATAGTAGAAGATAAGCTTGTGAGTTTTCGTCCGAATACCGACGTGTGCGGGGTTGTCGTGATGGGCCATGTGCATCCAGTACCGATAGTAGGTTTCCTTCTTCCAGTCATCAGGTTCGTGGCCGGTTTCAAGTAGCGAGCGAAATGATCGGCCTTGGACTGTGTTCGGGATGGTTGCTCCAGCGTATTCCAGAAGCGTAGGGGCGAAGTCGACGTTCTCAACAAGTGTGTCAAACCGTTGTCCAGGTTTCACCCGTTTTGGGTAACGAATCATGAGTGGCATTCGCTGAGACTGTTCATACATCCACCGCTTGTCCTGATAGTCGTGTTCCCCGAGCATGAAGCCTTGGTCCGCGGTGTACACGATGATCGTATTGTCAAGTTGCCCCAATACTTCAAGTTTCTGAAGAAGCCGGCCAATGTTGTCATCGATGCCTTTGACGCAACGCAGAAATTTTCTCAGGTATGCGTTGTAGGCGAATTTCTTGTTTTCATCATCCGAGTAGTCATTTGGGTCAAAGTTTAGGGGAAATTCATCTGGATATCGTGATGGTAAGTCGCTGAGGTACGAACGGCGAGGGTTTCTGCCGCCGATCGATGTACCAATGTGTGGGACAAGTTCATCGCGGTCGCCACGAGTAGCAAGTGAGCCGAAGTGTGGGCTCATCTTCCAAAGAGAGGCAGGTGACGGAATGTCGATATCGGCAAGATATGACTCGTATCGTGGTGCATTGTCAAAGTAATCGTGTGGTGCCTTGTAGTGGTGCATAAGGAAAAATGGTTTTGATTTGTCGCGTTTGTGTTCGAGCCACTCTATCGAAAGATCAGTGATCACATCTGTGACATGCTTGTCCTCAAAAGCGATCGTATTCTTACCCCATGGTTTTGTTCCTCGAATTCGAAATTCGGGATCGTGATATTTGCCTTGTCCCGGTAAGACGCAGTAGTAATCAAAGGCAGTCGGTTCAGCCTTCAGGTGCCATTTTCCAATCATCGCTGTTTGGTAACCAGCGTCATGCATCTGGAGAGGAAGCATTTGTCTGTCTGGTTGGATTCTCCCGCCGAGGTCAAACACGCCATTCGTGTGGTTGTATTGACCCGTGATGACGCAGGCCCGAGACGGAGAGCAAATGGAATTTGTGCAGAAGGCATTTGTGAACAGCGCGCCTTCGTTTGCGAGTCGATCAAGATGTGGTGTCGGAGCAATTTCAGCCAGGCGGCCCTGATAAGCAGAAATGGCGTGTGCAGCATGATCGTCAGACATGATGTAGAGAATGTTTGGTTGATCTGCTGCGATTGCAGGCAACGCAAGGAAGAATGACGTAATACAAATGAGTCGAGAAAAATTCATAGAATAGGGTGTCTTAGTGGGTAGAGACATCTTTGTTGAATATGTTCTGGCGTAAGTGTCATGGGTTCGTAGAATTGTGGTTGACCTGCCACGTCAGCCTCCCAAACGTAGTACTACTATACCAACCAAGAGGGATTGCAGGGTGGAAGATGTCTTCGGTGGTTCTCAGAAAGGGATGCATTCTTATGGTGTGGCGATCTTTTAAGGGGGTTTTCTCGTCTGGTGTTGTGCTGGTCGTGTGCTGTGCATTTAGTGTCTTTTTTCTTTCTCTTTGGGGCAAAGCCGATGAGCCAGATTTCCGGACCGGTAGTCGCCTC
>ERZ1048872.304-NODE-304-length-58010-cov-23.225313_pt1 | contig 58010 bp, 55 predicted proteins | sample MGYA00383100_ERZ1048872 | MGnify/ENA primary metagenome ERZ1048872 (study PRJEB29581, sample SAMEA5548370) | metagenome | biome: marine; feature: coastal; material: water | depth 50 m | study: Short-term variability in the microbial, nano- and picoplankton...
ATCGGGTTGTCGATGGACGGGACCTATGACTTCGTGAACGATCAGTTGGATTTGCAGGGCACGCTTACGCCTGTGTTTTTGGTCAACAGCATCGGTGGCATATTCAATCGCAAAGGAGAGGGATTGATTGGCTTTACGTTCAATGTCAAAGGACCGGCGGAAGCCCCTCAAATTGGCGTGAATCCTTTCTCTGCTCTAGCGCCCTCGCTTTTCCGAGATTTGTTCCGCAAGCCTGCGCCGGAAACGCCAGAATGAAATTATCAGATTTTGACTTTGACCTGCCGGATGAGTTGATCGCAACCCGTCCTGCCAAACCCAGAAGTTCGGCCAAGCTATTGGTGGCGGATGCGTCCGGCATTACGGACGCGGTTGTGACGGATTTGATCGATTGGCTACGCCCTGGTGACCGGTTGGTGCTTAATGATACCAAGGTCATTCCGGCCCGATTGTTTGGCGAACGGTTCCGCGATGGTGAAACTGGCCGCACAAGTGCGAAAATGGAAGTAACGCTTCTTGAACCCAAGGCCGATGGCGCTTGGCAGGCGCTGATAAAGCCTTTGCGTAAAATTCGCGAAGGCGAGGACATCGTGTTTTCCCCTGATTTGACGGCAACATTGACAGCCAAGCTGGACGGTCATGCGATGCTTGCTTTCAATTGCGAGGGGGATGCGTTTGATGCCGCTCTTTCAGAGGTCGGCAATATGCCACTGCCGCCGTATATCGCGGCAAAGCGGCCTGCGGATCAGCAAGATCACCAAGACTATCAAACGGTTTGGGCCGAGAATTCTGGGGCCGTTGCAGCCCCGACGGCCAGTCTTCATTTTGACGAAGCTCTGCTTGAGCTACTCGGGCAGCGCGGCGTTGAGATGACGCATGTGACGCTCCATGTCGGGGCAGGCACGTTTCTGCCTGTGAAGGTCGAGGATGTGACCACCCACAAGATGCATTCGGAATGGGGACAAATATCCCAAACGGCCGCTGATGAGATTGCGGCGACTAAGGCTGCAGGTGGGCGCATCATTCCGGTTGGCACCACGGCCTTGCGATTGATTGAGACTGCAGCGCGGGATGGGAATGGCGACATCCAACCTTGGACAGGAAAGACGGACATCTTCATTTATCCGGGTTTCAAGTTCAACGTGACTGATGCTTTGATGACGAACTTCCACCTGCCGCAATCAACGCTATTGATGTTGGTGTCCGCGTTGATGGGGCAGGGCCGCGTCAATGAGATCTACGAACACGCGGTGCAGAATGGGTATCGCTTCTTTTCGTATGGCGATGCCTCGTTCTTGAGCCCGAATTAATTTCAGCTTTATCTGAAAACGACATCTGTTTTGTCGTCTGCAAAACAGCGCGTAGAATCAAGTGGCGTGATATGGGCTAAACAGCGAAGGACACACCAATGATCTCGGTTCTCTCATCTTCTTGGGCCTTACTTTTGGGCATGATGCTTTTGATGGTTGGCAACGGCCTTCAAGGAACGTTGCTTGGCGTGCGCGGTGCGATCGAGGGCTTTGGCACGTTTGAGATGTCGGTTGTGATGTCAGCCTATTTCCTTGGCTTCCTTGGTGGATCGCGTCTTGCCCCTGATATGATCCGTCGTGTTGGCCATGTGCGGGTCTTTGCGGCGTTGGCGTCGTTTATTTCCGCCGTGTTGATCCTTTATCCAGCGATGCCCAATTCCGTGGCTTGGATATTGGGACGCTTCGTCATCGGGTTTTGCTTTTCAGGCGTATACGTGACGGCGGAAAGTTGGTTGAACAACTCGGCCAGCAATGAAAATCGAGGCCAGGCGCTTTCATTGTATATGATTGTGCAGATGGTCGGGATCGTCAGCGCACAGGGCTTATTGGTTCTGGCTGACCCGTCTGGCTACATCTTATTCGTGATCTCATCCGTTTTGGTTTCGATCTCATTCGCGCCAATTCTGCTATCGATTAGCCCGACACCTGCGTTTGACACGACAAAACCGATGTCCTTGAAAGAGCTGCTCCATATCTCGCCTTTGGGCGTGATTGGCATGTTTCTGTTGGGCGGCGTGTTTTCAGCACAGTTCGGTATGGCGCCAGTTTACGGCGCTGAAGCCGGCTTATCCATCGGGCAAATTTCGGGCTTCGTAGCTTCGTTTTATATCGGTGCGTTGGTTATTCAATATCCACTTGGGTGGATGTCTGACCGAATGGACCGGCGTTTGTTGATAATGATTGTTTCTGTAATCGGTGGGGCTGCAGCGGTTGTTGCAGTGATAGCGGGCGGGCAATTTATCGTTTTGTTGGCCGCCGCATTCCTTGTCGGCGGCATGTCCAATCCGCTCTATTCATTATTGATCGCGTACACGAACGACTTTCTCGAATATGACGACATGGCTGCGGCCTCGGGTGGAATGGTATTTATCAGTGGATTGGGCGCAATTTCGGGTCCGATTATCACCGGTTGGATCATGACTGTATTTGGCCCGCCGGGTTTTTTCGTGTTCATCGCAGCCCTTTTGACTGCTCTAGCGCTCTACGCTGCATATCGAATGACACAGCGATCCGCGACGCCCGTCGAAGACACCTCGACCTATGCAATCATCGGGCCCGGTTCGACGCCGGTTGCCGTTGAATTCGCTCAGGAATATGCGATTGAGGAAGCTCAAAACGAAGAAGAACAGGCGTCCGAGTAATTTTCGTGAAAATAAAAGCGATTTTGACGCATTTCGTGACTTCCCAAAATGAATCTATCGTGTAACGCTTTCATGTAAGGGAATGTGTTGCTGATAGGGAGTGGCAGCAATGGGACGACCTGAAGAGGTTCTGAGTTTCTGGTTGGATGAGGCTAAGCCGTCCGATTGGTATATGGGTTCTGAGGCTTTTGACCAAGAAATCCGTGATCGTTTTTTAGGAACGTGGGAAGAGGTTCAAAGGGGCAATTATGGGCTCTGGCTGACTTACCCGACCGGCACGCTAGCGTATATTATTCTAACAGATCAATTTCCGCGAAACATGTTTCGGAATGATGGTCGGTCTTTCAAGACTGATCGCATGGCCCGAACCGCAGCAAAGGCCGCCATTCACAAGAAATGGGATATGCGGATTGATGAGCCTGCGCGCCAATTCTTTTACATGCCGTTGATGCATTCAGAGAACTTGTGCGACCAAGACCGCTGCGTGCGTTTGATGATGAAGCGGTTGCCTGAGGGCGGACCGTCTAGTTTGCTTCACGCGCAAGCACATCGGGAAGTCATTCGTCAGTTTGGGCGGTTCCCGTATCGAAATGATGCTCTGGAACGCAAATACACCTCGGCTGAGCGCGGCTATATTGAGGCCGGCGGATACGGTCACACGGTGCAGGATTTGCAAGCTGTCGCCGTTTAAATCTAGATCGCAACCTAAGTTAAGGGGCCTTTGATAACTCAAGGGCCTTTTTTATTTGGGGTTTGCGCGGTGGTTAGCGGGTATGCGCTGTGTGAATTGCTCGGATCAAAAAAATAGTTTAACGTCAAACTAATTCTGGAATCGGAGAAATAGGCATGGCTGGACAAAGCTTTGACATGGTCGTTATCGGGGCGGGACCTGGTGGTTACGTTGCTGCAATACGCGGCGCACAACTTGGACTGAAGGTTGCGATCGTTGAACGAGAGCATATGGGCGGTATCTGCCTGAACTGGGGATGCATCCCGACGAAAGCATTATTGCGCTCGTCCGAGGTTTTTCACTTGATGCATCGCGCCAAGGAATTTGGCCTGAAGGCCGAAGGCATTGGCTATGACCTCGACGCAGTTGTTGCGCGCTCTCGAGCGGTTTCAAAGCAGTTGAATGGCGGTGTTGGGCATCTTCTGAAGAAGAACAAAGTCAAAGCGATCATGGGTGAGGCAACGATCACCGGTAAAGGCAAGATTTCGGTTAAGACCGACAAGGGCACCGAAGAGCTTACCGCCAAGAACATCATACTTGCGACTGGTGCGCGTGCACGTGAGTTGCCGGGACTTGAAGCGGATGGTGATCTTGTTTGGACATACAAAACTGCGCTGACGCCACCTCGTATGCCAAAGAAGTTGCTTGTTATTGGCTCTGGTGCCATCGGAATTGAGTTTGCTAGTTTTTACAACACTCTGGGTGCCGACACGACTGTGGTTGAGGTGATGGACCGAGTGTTGCCGGTTGAAGACGCCGAGATTTCGGCCTTTGCCAAAAAGCAATTCGTAAAGCAGGGCATGAAGATCATGGAGAAAACCATGGTCAAAAAGCTCGACCGTGCGAAAGGCAAAGTAACGGCGCATATTGAAGCCAACGGCAAAGTGACGACGCAAGAGTTCGACACCGTGATTTCGGCTGTTGGTATCGTGGGCAACGTTGAAAACCTCGGGCTTGAGGCATTGGGCGTGAAGATTGACCGTACCCATGTTGTAACCGATGAATTCTGTCGAACTGGTGTTGATGGATTGTTTGCCATTGGTGACGTGGCCGGTGCACCTTGGTTGGCACACAAAGCCTCTCACGAAGGGGTGATGGTTGCAGAACTGATCGCTGGGCAAAATGCGCATCCGGTGAAACCCGAGACGATTGCCGGGTGTACCTATTGTCACCCGCAGGTGGCTTCGGTTGGGTATACAGAAGCGAAAGCCAAAGAGCTTGGCTATGACATCAAGGTCGGGCGGTTCCCCTTCATCGGCAACGGCAAAGCGATTGCCTTGGGCGAACCCGAGGGCATGGTTAAGACTATCTTTGACGCGAAAACTGGTGAGTTGCTTGGCGCACACATGGTCGGTGCAGAAGTGACCGAACTGATCCAAGGTTATGTGGTCGGTCGCAAACTAGAAACCACCGAAGAAGATCTGATGGAAACCGTGTTCCCACATCCAACACTGTCAGAAATGATGCACGAAAGTGTGCTGGATGCTTACGGCAAAGCCATTCACATGTGATCGCTTCCATTATCCGGAACAAAAAAGAGCCCCGAAGGTGAAACTTCGGGGCTTTCCACATTGTGAGTGGTGGGAGGAATTACTTTTCGACGGGACCGCCAGCCTGAACCCAATGGCCGAGACCGCCGATATTTACCGTCATTTCATAGCCAAGCTGGTTCAAGGTGTTCACCGCCATGCCCGCACGACCACCAGCAGCGCAATACACAGCAACCGGTTTGTTGGTGTAAAGGTTGTTGTGAAAATCTGGATGGTTTGGATCAGCTTTATACGAGAGCTGGGTTAAGGGGATGTGAATGGCATCTTTTGCTTTGCCAGACTTTGTCACCTCATTGTGATCACGTACGTCAAGCAGGGTCATTTCGCCTGCGTTAACCTGCGTGATGACGTCCTGATATGTCAGGGTGTTTGTGTTCTTTTGAGCTGTTGCAGCCATTGTCCTGTCCTTTTGAGATCGCGCGTTGCCCACAAGATGGGGCATCAATTGGAGCCTTCAAGACTCATCTATCATTAAAATGCGAAAATTGGAATATATAATTTTTGGAATATGACAAATTCTAAGACTTTGAGCGTTTGTTCACAGTATGTTCTCATTTTTTGATTGGAGACTCAGCGCGATTGGGCTAATTGATGAAGGGTTGGTTAATGGGTGCGATATGGCCGAGCAGAAATTCATAGAAGTCCGCGGTGCGCGGGAACACAATCTTAAGAACATCGATGTGGATATTCCGCGCGATGAACTTGTTGTGGTGACGGGGCTTTCGGGCTCTGGCAAATCCTCGCTTGCGTTTGATACGGTCTACGCCGAAGGGCAGCGGCGTTATGTCGAAAGTCTGTCGGCCTATGCGCGGCAGTTCCTCGATATGATGGAAAAGCCCGATGTGGATCACATCTCGGGACTTTCCCCTGCAATTTCGATTGAACAAAAGACGACGTCGAAGAACCCACGCTCGACTGTTGGCACTGTTACCGAGATTTACGACTACATGCGTCTTTTGTATGCACGGGTCGGGACGCCGTATTCACCTGCAACGGGTCTGCCGATCGAGGCACAGCAAGTTCAGGATATGGTCGATAGGGTCATGGGGATGGAAGACGGGCTGCGAGCCTATCTGCTTGCCCCGATTGTGCGTGATCGAAAGGGTGAATATCGCAAAGAGTTCCTTGAACTTCGTAAGCAGGGTTTTCAACGGGTAAAGGTTGACGGTCAATTCTATGATCTTGATGAGCCACCGACCTTAGACAAGAAGTTCCGACACGACATCGACGTTGTTGTTGATCGGATCGTTGTGCGCGAAGGTATGGAGACACGTCTTGCTGATAGTTTTCGGACATCACTTGATTTGGCAGACGGAATTGCGATCCTTGAGACTGCACCCAAGGACGATGAGCCTGAGCGTATTACGTTTTCTGAGAATTTTGCGTGCCCCGTAAGCGGTTTCACGATCCCCGAAATTGAGCCGCGACTGTTTTCATTCAACGCACCTTTTGGGGCGTGCCCCCAGTGTGATGGTCTCGGCAAAGAGCTGTTTTTTGACGAGCGCCTTGTGGTGCCCGATCAGACGTTGAAGATATCTGACGGTGCGCTGGCGCCTTGGAGAAAAGGGAAATCGCCGTATTTCCTTCAGACCATTGAAGCGATTGCGCGACACTATGAGTTCGACCAAAACATGAAATGGAAGGACCTTCCGGCCCATGTTCAACAGGTCTTCCTCCATGGGTCGGGTGAAGAAGAAATTCCGTTCCGCTACGATGAAGGTGGTCGTGTTTATCAGGTTACACGCGTGTTTGAGGGCGTCATACCGAATATGGAACGTCGCTATCGCGAGACTGATAGCAACTGGATCCGCGAAGAGTTTGAGAACTATCAGAACAACCGCCCGTGCGGATCATGTGGTGGGTTTCGTCTGCGGGAAGAGGCCTTGGCGGTGAAGATCGCACATATCCACGTAGGCGAAGTCGTTCAGATGTCGATCCGTGAAGCCTTTGCGTGGTGCGAGACCGTGCCGGAAAGTTTGACAGCCCAGAAGAATGAAATTGCAAAGGCCATTCTAAAGGAAATTCGCGAGCGGCTTGGGTTCCTTAACAATGTTGGGCTTGAGTATCTTACACTGTCCCGCAATTCGGGCACCCTTTCTGGGGGCGAAAGCCAGAGGATCAGGTTGGCCTCGCAAATTGGCTCAGGTCTGACAGGCGTACTTTACGTGTTGGATGAACCTTCAATCGGGCTTCACCAACGCGATAACGACCGCTTGTTGACCACATTGAAGAACCTACGGGATCAGGGCAACACGGTCATCGTCGTTGAGCACGATGAAGAAGCCATCCGCGAGGCCGATTATGTGTTCGATATCGGACCTGGTGCTGGTATCCATGGTGGTCAAGTCGTTAGTAAAGGCCGCCCAGAAGAAATTGCTGCTGATCCGAGTTCAGTCACGGGGCAATATTTGTCTGGTCTGCGGGAAATACCGATCCCTACGGTGCGTCGGAAAGGCAACAAAAAGAAAGTCTCGGTCGTCAAAGCGACTGGTAATAACCTCAAGAAAGTCACGGCAGACTTCCCGCTTGGTAAGTTTGTTTGTGTGACCGGCGTTTCCGGTGGCGGTAAGTCTACGTTGACGATTGAAACGTTGTTCAAGACGGCCTCGATGCGTTTGAATGGCGCGCGCCAAACGCCTGCGCCTTGTGAAACGATCAAGGGGTTAGAACACCTCGACAAGGTGATCGACATCGATCAGCGCCCGATTGGGCGTACTCCGAGATCGAACCCTGCGACATACACTGGGGCGTTCACGCCCATCCGTGATTGGTTTGCCGGTCTGCCAGAAGCAAAGGCGCGTGGCTACAAACCCGGGCGTTTCAGCTTTAACGTCAAAGGTGGGCGCTGTGAGGCGTGTCATGGTGACGGCGTCATTAAGATTGAAATGCACTTTCTGCCGGACGTCTATGTGACCTGCGAAACCTGCAGCGGGCAGCGGTACAATCGTGAGACTTTGGAGATCAAATTTAAGGGCAAGTCCATTGCGGACATTCTGGATATGACAGTCGAAGACGCACAGGTGTTCTTTAAAGCAGTACCGTCCATTCGCGATAAAATGGATGCGTTGGCGCGTGTAGGGCTTGGCTATATCAAGGTTGGGCAACAGGCGACCACGCTGTCAGGTGGTGAAGCGCAAAGGGTGAAGCTGTCCAAAGAATTGGCAAAACGGTCCACTGGTCGAACGCTTTATATTTTGGATGAGCCGACAACGGGTTTGCATTTTGAAGACGTGCGCAAGCTATTGGAAGTGCTGCATGAATTGGTCGAGCAAGGTAACACTGTGATCGTTATTGAACATAATCTGGACGTTGTGAAAACGGCTGACTGGATAATTGACATCGGTCCCGAAGGTGGGGACGGCGGAGGTGTGATCGTTGCCAAAGGTACACCAGAGCAGATTGCCGAAGAACCGCAAAGCCATACTGGGCGTTATCTGAAACCGATGCTTGCTGGAAGGACGTTAGCCGCCGAGTAGCTAGGCAGCGGCCAGCGCACGCGCCTCGTATGATCGCAGGCTTGGGCGGACGGATTGCTCGGTGTTTATGTAGTGTTGTTTGCCCAAAGTGGCATACAAGCACGCCGCTGCGTCAGGATCAAAACTGTGGATGGTGTTAGGACCGGGTAGGAAGCTTTCGCTCCATTGCCCGTTTGAAAGCAACAATTCATGCTCTTCCAAAAGCAAGTGGTAATAGACCACCTGAGCCTCGCTACGACACCGCGTGACTGTTTGATCGTTTACCAAGTCTTTTGCTTTAACGAGCACTTCGTCGGCACCAAACAAAAGCTCGGCCAAGACACCGCTGACCAAGATACGGTGTTGAGGTGAAACTATCAGAGCGCGATCATTCTCAAGAAACCCTGCGGCCAGTTTGATCGGGAAGGTATCCGTTTTTGCAGGCAGAGTGCTTTTGCCCACCCAAATCAACGGTTGAAGGCCGCGGTCCTTGGTTTGCACTAATGTCCCGGGCTTAAGATCTTGAACTGGCAACTCTCCGAACTCGGTTAAGATCAAGGTGTTCGGCGTAAAGCACGGGGGATATTGTGCGATCTCGACAAGGGCGGAGTCTGTTGACCCAGTCGCATCTTCAACAGTGTAGTTGAAATAAACGGTTTCTGTGTCGTTATCAGCATCAATCGTCAGCGTACCGTCCGCGTTTAGCGTGATGTCCTGACCCGTAAGCAACGTCACCGTGCTGCCGACTGAGACCGCCACTTCGTTGATGTGCGTGATCGTAAGGACCCCACCGGACGCTGTCGTCGCGTCATTGTCGAGCACATCGAGTGTTTCGCTGCCATTTTGGGTCAAATAAACTGAGTCATCTTGGGCGACGATGGCCGTCTGAACCGAGCCTCCAGCAATCAGGAGGTTGGTGTCGTAGCTGCTGTCACTAGCGTCTGCAACGCCAATGACAAGCGTGTTCAAACCCGTCGTGCTAACCGGAGCAACGAATGTCAGGGTAATCGTGAACCCGTCCATTTCGGTGTTGTACTGGTCGCTTGTGTTGTCGATGTAGATGTTTTCATTGGCGTCGTTAATGTTGCCAATCGTTGCGGTGCCATCGCCGATCGAAATCTCGGCAGGTTGACCGTTTACCCAGACGCCAATTGTATCGTTATAGCTGAGATATTCGGGATATTCCTCAGATGCTAAAACGAAGTCGATCGTTAGCGTGTCACCGGTCGCGTAGAAATCGACCTCTAGGTAGGATGCGTCATAGGTGGAAGTCCCTGCCAAGGCATTGAAGTCTGCATTGTTATCTTCACCGGATGTGTTCGTAGTTTTGGACGTAGATCGGTTGGTGTTGAAGCGATTATTTCCGTTGGTAAAGTCGTCTGCGTGACCAGTCGAAAGGATTACGCCCGTGTCAGAAGGGGCGACACCAGCGCTTGTCGTGTCTGCGCCAGTGTAGATTCCAGAGGAGTCATTGTCGCCGTAATAGGTGGCCGAATCCACAGTGACGCCATCACCGAAGATTTCGTTGGCCATTTCCACGGCCGAAGCACCCATATTCAGGTCAAGTTCTACCGCTCTGGGCATTCGCTACTACCTGCACTCACAATTTTGGAATTCTTTGATCCCTAACTTGTCATATCGAATGCTTGTCAAATGTGGCAACAATGGGGCAGAAGTGCCCGAATTCAATGGAATACCTAGCAAAATCAATAGATTGGATCGCCACAATTGGGTGACGTTGGGGCACCTTTATGGGATTTACCATAGCGAATTGTCACAGCGCACTCTCTGGAATGGTAGAAATGGCTGTGCTAGTTAGATAAGGGCGACGTTTTAAGGTGGCTGATTGTGGACGGGGGCTGCATTGAAACTCGGGTATCTGGTCCCTCAATTTCCGGGCCAAACACATGCATTTTTTTGGCGAGAAGCCACTGCAATTGAAGGTTGGGGGATCCCGGTAGCGTTTATGTCTACACGTCCGACGTTGGCAGACGAAAATCCGCACGCATTTGACGCCGAGGCGCGCACAAGAACCCATTACGCATTTCCACTTTCACTGACGGCTTTTGTGTTTCTTCTGATTAAGATATTTCGATGGCACCACATATTCGCCTACGTTCTGCGACTAAAAGAGACTGGCCTTAAAGGGCGCATTAAGCTTCTGGCGATGATGCTTCCAGCATCGCAGATTGCACAACATTGCAAGATCCAAGGCATCACCCATATTCACATCCACTCTTGCGCAGACGCTGCGCATTTGGGTGCAATTATCAAAATGCTTTCGGGTATCACATACAGTCTTACGCTTCACGGTGATTTAGCCGTTTATGGCCAAGATCACGGTCCGAAAATGCGCGGGGCGAGTTTGGTGACGGTGGTGACCAGACCGCTGAAAGAGCAAGTTTTGGGTGTTATGCCCGACGCTCATGTGCCCGTAGTGACTATGGGTGTGGATACTGAGTGGTTTGAACCGTCTCAAAATCATCGAGCTAACGGAACTTTCCAATTGGCGTCGGTTACGCGTCTGAACCCCACAAAGGGGCATAAATACACCCTTCGCGCAATTGCCGATCTAAAGGCGGAAGGCTTTGCAATCGAATACTTGATTGCCGGTGAGGGCCCATATCGTCAAGAAATTGAGGCTGAGATCGCAGAACTCGGTCTTCAATCGGATGTGAAATTGTTAGGTTCGATCGGCGAAAAGGATGTATTGGAACTGCTGCAAAGCTCTGATGCGTTGGCCTTAACAAGCTTTGGGTTGGGTGAGGCTGCACCAGTTGCTGTGATGGAGGCTATGGCCTGTGGGTTGGCCGTCGTGTGCTCTCGGATTGGGGGCACGCCTGACATGATTGACCATAATGTGAACGGTATACTGACAGAGCAACAGGACGTGGACAGCATTCGCGAAGCGCTAAGGGTCTTGGTTACGGACCAAGCCAAGCGGGCGAAGATTGGCTCTGCTGCGAGGGTTAAAGCCGTTGAAGTTTTTGACTATCGCCCCCTTGCGCGTAAGCTGGTTGGCGAGATTGAGAACTCGTTGGGCGGCACGTTTTAGCACCGCCCGTTTTTCTTGTTTAACGAACGGAAATCGAGCCGCCGCCACTGCCAGAGGTCTCTGCCACGGGCGGGCTACCCAATACCGACAATGATGCACCGCCGGACGATTTGGCTTTGATTTTGCCCGAGGTGAAAATGCTCAGGGACGATCCGCTACTGCTGTGGGCGTCACCTTCGACACACTCAAGCCTTTCGGCTGTTAAAGCGGATCCCGAGCTAGAGTCTGCCTCGATTGATTGGCAAGTGCCTTCCAGTGACAATGACGAGCCGGATGATGCCTGTGCGTCCACGCTGTCAGATGAAATTCCCGTCACAGTAACGCTGGCACCCGAGCTGGCTTCAACCTCAAGATCCCCGGTCAAGTTGCCGACAAAACTAAGGTCGGCGCCTGAAGAGACCTCTAATGCCAAGTCATCATTGAAGGGACCGTCTATTTCCATCGAGCTGCCGGAGCTGGCCTTGGCATAGCTTAATTCGGGCAGGGTGATTGTGACTTCAAAGCGGTCTCTGCGACCAACACCCAATATGCCCCATGAAGTTTTGCGATCAATCTCTAGCGTGTCGCCGGATTGGTTGATTTTGAGACGCCTTAGATTGCCGCGGATGGCTTCGGCCTCAATTGAGTAGTTCTTACCGCTTTCGATGATCACCGAAACGCCTGCGCTAACCTCAATCTCGTTAAAATCATCAAAATCGTATTGGCGCGTATCGCCCGCCAAAGTCGCGGTCGCCGTTACCGCCAAAACCGATGCTATCGCAATTGCTCGCATAGTTTTTCTTCCTTTCAAAACTGATAGGAGAGACGTATGTAAATGATATTAACTTTCAACCCCGGGAAGGTCTGAAAGTTGTAAATACTGTGAAATGGTCCGATTTACGACCGGCTGCGCTTTTCAAACCGAGGCAGCATGGCGCTGAAATCTGCCCCCAAACCATCCTCGTTTTCGACAAACTGAGTGTAGAGATCCATGGCAGCCTGACCCAATGGGGTGTCGGCATCCGCAGCTTCCGCCGCTTGTTGGGAAAGGCGAAGATCCTTGAGCATCAACTCAGCGGCAAATCCGGGTTTATAATCGTTGTCAGCAGGTGACTGAGGCCCAACACCAGGGGCAGGGCAGTAGGCGTTCATTGTCCAGCTGTAGCCAGAGGACGTCGAAACCACATCGAACATTGCTTGACGATCGAGACCCAGTTTGTCGGCAAGGGCAAAGGCTTCGCAGGTGCCGATCATCGTGATGCCTAGGATCATATTGTTACAGATTTTTGCCGCTTGCCCGTTGCCCGAAGGTCCGCAATGTACGGCCTTTTGGCCCATCACTTCAAACAACGGTAGGGCAACTTCAAACCCTTTTTGATCGCCCCCGACCATAAAGGTTAGCGTTCCACCTGAGGCACCACCGACCCCACCGGATACCGGCGCGTCTAGTGATGAAAGTCCGGCTGCATTGGCTTGGGCGGCCACGTCCCGCGCGCTTTCAACATCAACCGTTGAACAATCAAGCATCACAGCACCCTGTTTCATCTCGGGAATGACCTGATCCGCCACAGCGCGAAGGATTGCTCCGTTTGGAAGCATGGTAATGACAACGTCGGCGTCTTTGGCGACCTCGGCTGCGGTCGAAGCGTTCTCGACGCCGTCGATTTCAACGTTCTGAGTATCAAAGCCAACGACCTGATAGCCGGCTTTCGCCAAGTTTGCCGCCATGGGTCCACCCATGTTGCCCAATCCAATAAACCCGATTTTCATGTTGTCTTCCTCTTCATCGAAATGCAGTGCGTTTTTGCCCAAAGGGATCAACATTTTGCTTACCGCGACTGGCGGGACGCCGTTTAAGGGATGCTGCCATTTGGGGTTGCGATCTTTGTCGATGATTTGGGCGCGTATACCCTCAATGAAATCACCGTGCTCCATTGAGCGATAGGTAAAGCGATACTCCATATCGAGCGCCTTGCGCATCGTTAGGTTGGGGCCGCGCAAGCGATGGATCATTTCAACCGTACACGCCATAGAAAGGGGCGCGTTGCGTGATAGTCGCTTGAGTGTGTCCCGTGCGAATTCGCCGCCGTCGTTTTCTAGGCTGTTTAGGATGTCGCTGAGGCTTTCGCCCGAGAAATGCGCATCGACCTCATCCTTGATAGTCAAAAGTGACGCTTCTGGTGCGACTTGAACCGCTTGCTCAAGAACTGAGATATCGCCAGTGTTTTCAAGCGCCTCAATCAGGGCAGGCCATTCAGACTGAGGGATGAAACTGTCGGCGAAACCAACAAGGATGGCGTCTCCGGCGTTCATGCGCGCAGCCGTGGTGCCCAAGTATTCACCCAATCGCCCGGGTGCCTTTGAAAGCACAAAGGTTCCGCCAACATCGGGTACAAGGCCGATCCCGCATTCGGGCATCGCGATCTGGCTGGTTTCCCCAACAATACGGTGCGACCCATGGCAACCCGCTCCAACGCCACCGCCCATAGTAAAGCCCTGAAGAAAGCTAACGACAGGTTTCGGGTATTCGTGGATGCGGTTGTTCATCCGGTATTCGTCGAACCAGAATTTTCGTCCGTATTCATAGTCGCCCTTGGTGCCGGTTTCGTACATCTCAGCGATGTCACCACCTGCGCAAAAGGCTTTGTCACCTTCGGCGTCGAGGATCACCAAAACCACGTCGTCGTCGTCACGCCACGCCTTTAGTGCATCGTCGATTTGGAGGCACATTTTGTACGTCAAAGCATTCAACGCCTTTGGGCGCTGTAACGTGATCCGGCCAGCGTGACCGGTTTTGCGGATGTGTATGTCAGTCATTATCCCCGCTCCGCTAGCAACTGGCGGGCCACGATCATGCGCATGATCTCGTTTGTACCTTCGAGGATTTGATGCACGCGAAGATCGCGGACGATCTTCTCAATTCCATAGTCGGCCAAGTAACCGTAACCACCATGCAGTTGCAGACAGTCGTTGGCGACCTTGAAAGCGGTGTCGGTCACGAAGCGTTTGGCCATCGCGCAGAACTTCGTCGCATCCGGTGCTTTGTTGTCGAGTTTCCAAGCGGCTTGGCGCAGAAAGGTGCGCGCGGCCTGCAGTTCAATCTCCATGTCGGCCAAGCGAAATTGAAGCGCCTGAAACTGGTCGATAGTTTTGCCAAAGGCCTTTCGCTCGCCCATATAGGTCAACGTGCGGTTCAGTGCGTCTTGTGCGCCACCGAGCGCGCCTGCGGAAATGTTGAGACGACCACCGTCAAGGCCAGCCATAGCGTAGCTGAAGCCGCGACCTTCTTCGCCGATTAGATTAGCGGCTGACACGAAGCAGTCATCGAACTGAACTTGTGCGGTTTCTTGGCTGTGCCATCCCATTTTCTTTTCTTTTGCGCCAAATGAAAGACCAGTGGCGCCATCTTCAACGATCACGGTTGAGATGCCCTTTGGGCCATCTTCACCAGTTCGGCACATTACGACATAGGCGTCAGAATAGCCTCCACCAGAAATAAAGGCTTTTGAGCCGGTCAGGCGATAGCCATCGTTGGTTTTTTCAGCGCGCGTTTTTAGGGCCGCAGCATCTGATCCAGATCCGGGTTCGGTCAGGCAATAGCTGACGACTTTTTCTAGCGTGCACATCTTTGGCAGCCATTCAGCTTTGAATTCACCGCTTCCAAATTTGTCGATCATACCGCCGCACATGTTGTGGATCGACAGGAACGACCCAACAGACGGACACGCCATCGCAAGTGCTTCAAACACGAGGGTTGCATCCAAACGGGTCAGGCCCGAACCGCCGTATTCTTCGGACACATAAAGCCCGCCAAATCCAAGCTCACCAATCTCGGGCCAAAGCTCTTTGGGGATGGTGCCTTCGGACTCCCATTTTTGAGCGTTAGGCGCGATGCGGTCTTGGCCAAATGCATAAGCCATATCAAAAATGGCTTGTTGTTCTTCTGTTAAGGCAAAATCCATCGCAATATCTCCGGTCGTCTGACTGTAATTGAACGCTCGTTTATTTCTCAAATGTTGCGAGAGTTTTGCAAGCGCAGCGTGGCGTCACAAACCTTCGGAAAATTCGCCGACAAGCGAGTCTACGACGGCCCTTAGTGCCGCCTGATCATCACCGCCACCATCAATCGTGCGCTGATAGACAAGGCGTTGGCGTTGTGCGGATGATCCATTGCTGGCGATGTCCTTTGCGCGCGATAATTCGGCCCTGCATCCTAAGGCGTCCGCGTCCTCACCGACCAGTTCGAGCATTTCGTCGACAAGGTCGGAAATCGGTTTAACTTCGGCGGCGCCAAAATCAATCATACCTTCGGTGACACCGTATCGTTGAGCACGCCATCGGTTTTCGCCGACTAAGAAGCGATCGTAGACCCGCCAACGTTGATTGTTCTTACGCAACCGCCACAACATGCGCATTAAGCACTGTGTGATCGCGGCCATGGTCAAAGCGTCCTCCATACGAGGGGACACGTCGCAAATTCGATTTTCGAGAGTTTGAAAACGGGCTGATGGGCGCAGATCCCACCAAATTTTTGTGGTGTCTTTGATCGTGCCGGAATCGATGATCATCTGGATTGAGCGTTCATATTCAGGCCAGCTATTGAACACAGGTGGCAGACCAGTTCGCGGTAGGTTGTCAAAAACCGTCATGCGATAACTTGCTAGGCCCGTATCTTCGCCCTTCCAATAGGGGGACGAACCCGAAAGCGCTAAAAGATGCGGCAGGAAGTAAGGGAATTGGGACAACAGGTCGATGCGTGCCTCATCGTTTTCAATCCCGACATGGACGTGTTGGCCACAAATAAGCATCCGCCGCGCGACGCCTGCCAAATCACGCGAAAGGTCATGGTAGCGTGGGTTATCCGTATGGTGCTGAAGTTGATAATCAGCCGACGGATGGCAAGAGGCCGCGATGGGCGCCATCCCGTATTTGTGGGCTACATCACGCACGCAGGTTCTTAGGCGACGAAGATCTTCGCGCGCTTCGGTAATGTTGGCGCAAACCTTGGTGCCAATCTCGATCTGACATTGCAGAAATTCGGGGCTGACCTGACCTTCAAGCTCGGCTTTGCAATCAGCCATCAGCGCATCAGGGGCTTCGACAAGATCAAGCGTTTCAAGATCAACGAGAAGGTATTCTTCTTCGATGCCAATCGTAAAGCTGGGTTCAAATGCGGACATGATCGCCTCCCTCTTAATGTGAATGGTGACATTCGCACGCCGCAGACGCAATAATTCACATCAAAAAGTCGAAAAAACTGTCAAGAATTGATCGCATATGCGGCGGTTATGGGCAGGAGATGCGGAAAACCCCCTTGGGTTTGCGTGATTATTCACGAAACCCAAGAGACATGTCTCAGTAAATTAACTTGCGGTTATTGTCGCCGTCATAGAGCGATGGAAGGTGCAGAAATATGGGTGCTCACCGGCATCCGTCACTGTCAGTTCAAAGCTTTCGCCTCGTTTTAGGCGGCCAGTGTCAAAGGCACCGTTGTTTGCAGTTGCAGTGTGCGGAGCGCCGTCAAGATTGGTGAATTTCACAACATCACCGACGGCAACTTCAAGTACTGCTGGTGAAAACGCAAACCCTTCAATGCTGACTTCATGAACTGTTGCATGGCTATCGGCGTAAAGCGCGGTCGAGATAAATGGGAGAGAGACGCCAAGGCCAAGAATTGATCGACGTGTAAATGAATTCATTACAAAATCCTATTCGTTGTAAGCTATGTCAGAAATGCATGATTAACGGGATTATGCAAAGAAAAAGCCCCGCTTTCACGGGGCTGTTACTTAGTTTGTGCTCGCAATGAAGAGTGGCGTTAGTCCATGGCTTTGAAGTTGAACTCGCCGCCTTCTTTGATACCCGAGAACCAACGCGCAGTGACTGTCTTTGTACGGGTATAGAAGCGGAATGCATCTGGACCGTACTGGTTAAGGTCACCAAACGCCGACTTTTTCCAGCCGCCGAATGAGAAATACGACAGAGGCACTGGGATTGGGAAGTTGATACCAACCATGCCGACGTTAACGCGGTGCGCAAAGTCGCGGGCAGTGTCGCCATCCGCGGTATAGATCGCGGTGCCGTTGCCATATTGGTTGTCCATGGTCAGCTTGAGGGCGTCTTCGTAGCTGTCCTTGCGAACCATTGATAGAACAGGCCCAAAGATCTCTTCTTTGTAAATGTCCATATCTTCGGTGACGTTGTCGAACAATGTTGGGCCAACAAAATAACCGTCCTCATAGCCTTGGATTGAGAAATCGCGGCCGTCGCGAACCAACGTTGCACCTTGTTCAGCGCCAGAAGTGATCAGCCCCTTCACACGCTCTTGCGAGGCTTTGGTGATGACGGGGCCATAGTCCACATCGTCGCCCGAAGTGTATGGGCCGACTTTTAGTTTATCAATACGAGGGATCAGTCGCTCAATCAGAGCGTCCGCTGCTTCTTGACCAACTGGAACCGCAACTGAAATCGCCATGCAGCGTTCGCCAGCCGCGCCAAAACCAGCACCAACTAGCGCGTCGGCTGCCATGTCCATGTCTGCATCCGGCATGATGATCATGTGGTTCTTCGCACCGCCAAAACACTGTGCCCGTTTGCCGTTCGCCGTCGCACGGCTGTAGATGTATTGCGCGATTGGGGTTGAACCCACAAAGCCGACGGCCTGAATGGTCTCGTTGTCGAGTAGCGCATCAACGGCCTCTTTGTCGCCGTTCACGACCTGCAGAACACCGTCTGGAAGGCCGGCCTCTTTCAACAGCTCAGCAAGGCGAAGTGCTGTTGATGGGCAGCGCTCGGATGGTTTTAGGACCATTGCGTTACCAGCAGAAATCGCAGGCGCCATTTTCCAAAGAGGGATCATCGCAGGGAAGTTGAAAGGTGTAATTCCAGCGACAACTCCCAAGGGTTGACGCACTGAATAAAGATCAATGCCCGGGCCACCGTCGCCCATGAAGTCGCCTTTCAAGTGGCTAGGGGCACCCATGCAAACCTCAACAACTTCGAGCCCACGCTGAACGTCACCGCATGCATCTGGAAGGGTTTTGCCGTGTTCGCGGCTGATAAGCTCGGCCAGTTCGTTCATGTGCTCGTTGATCAACGCGCCGAACTTCATCATCACACGCGCGCGTCGCTGAGGGTTTGTTGCGCCCCATGCGATCTGAGCCTCAGCCGCCTTTGCAACGATAGCGTCAACTTCCGCTGTCGAAGCCAGGGGAACTTTCGCCTGAACTTCGCCGGTCGCAGGGTTCATAACATCAGCAAAACGGCCGGTTGTTCCGGTGACGTGTTCGCCATTCACATAGTGGGTCAGTTCAGTCATTTTTTGTCTCCAATATCTGACCGAAGTTTAATCTTGCGAAAATTGACGAAAAAGAGGCAATATACCAAAAGGGTTTTGCAATTTTGCAGAGGGGTATTGAGATGGATCCTCAGTGGGATGATATGCGGATATTTCTTGCCGTGGCGCGGACTGAAAGTCTGTCGGGTGCAGGAAGAGAATTAAAGGTTGATCCAGCTACGGTTGGCAGGCGAATTGCGCGATTGGAAGAGGCACTTGGCACGCCATTGTTTGCAAAGTCACCGCAAGGCTACGCGCCGACAGATGCGGGGCAACGGCTTTTTGCCCACGCTGAGCGCGCCGAGCAAGCGATGGAAGGGGCCGTTGAAGAAATTGCCGGAACGTCTGGGCAGTTATCCGGTCAAATTCGGATTGGCGCCCCTGATGGGTGTGCGACGTTTATCTTACCGCAAGTTTGCGCCAAAATCTCTGAAACCAATCCGGATTTGGATATTCAGATCGTTTCGCTGCCGCGGGTGTTTAACCTGACCAAACGCGAAGCCGACTTGGCGATTGGCGTCAGCCAACCAACGGCAGGACGATTAAGCGTCCAAAAAATCACGGACTACACGCTTAGCCTTGTCGGGGCACGGAACTACCTAAAAAATCACAATCCAATTGGTTCCCCTGAGGATTTGGCCGACCACAAAATCGTGGGCTACATACCCGACATGATTTTTGACAAGGAATTGGACTATCTATCCGCAATGGGTATTGAGCGCGTCGCACTGGCGTCAAACTCGGTCTCGGTCCAAATGGCATGGATACGTCAGGGCAATGGGCTTGGAATCGTGCACGACTTCGCCGCTGCGCCGTTCATGCGGCGTTTGGTACGGATATTGCCGGATCAGTTCTCTCTGACTCGGTCGTTCTACCTAATCCGGCACCAAGATGATCGGCGATTAGAGCGGATGAACCGCTTCACCGAGGCTTTGGTAAGCGGTATTCGGAACGAAGTGTCGCGTTTGCAGTCTGAAACTTGACACTTACCTAAGATTGCGGCGATCCTAAGGATATTGAAATTTTCTTACGGAGGCCATCTCGATGCTCGTGCAACAAATCCTTAAGTCCAAAGGTTCAACAGGTGTTATTTCAGTGACGCCAAGCGCGAAATTGTCTGAGGTCTCATCAATTCTAGCAGAAAAACACATAGGTGGTCTGATTGTCTCGGCTGACGGCGAGACTGCTGATGGTATTATTTCTGAGCGTGATATTGTTCGCGTGGTAGCGCAAAGTGGCGCAAAGTGCCTCGATTTTGAAGTTGGAACAGTTATGACGAAGAACGTCATCACATGTGGTCTCGATGAGACTGCGGATGCGATTTTGCAGCGCATGACCGACGGTCGCTTTCGTCATATGCCGGTTGAGGATGACGGCAAGATCGTAGGAGTCGTAACGATCGGCGATCTGGTCGCTGCGCGTTTGTCTGAATTGTCGATGGAAAAAGATGCCCTTCAAGGCATGATTATGGGTCACTAAAGAAAAGTTTCTGCAGGTGCATCTTGCATTTGCGCGCGCAATATTGTTGCGTGCGAAAGAGATTTGATCGGAGATACCTATGCGTGTTGGACTCTACCCCGGAACTTTTGACCCAGTAACTTTGGGGCATTTGGACATCATCAAGCGGGCGTCTCTGCTGGTAGACCGTTTGGTGATTGGTGTTGCGATCAATCGCGATAAGGGACCGCTTTTTTCACTGGAAGAACGCGTTGAAATGATCGAAAGCGAATGTGCTGAATTGTCAAAAGAGACCGGCACAGAGATCGTAGCGCACCCTTTTGAAAACTTGTTGATTGACTGTGCACGCGATGTCGGCGCGCAGGTCATCATTCGTGGCCTTCGCGCAGTTTCGGATTTTGAGTATGAATTTCAAATGGTTGGCATGAACCGCGCGCTAGACAGTTCAGTTGAAACCGTTTTTCTGATGGCCGAGGCAAGGCATCAAGCGATTGCCTCAAAGCTGGTTAAAGAGATCGCACGCCTAGGCGGGGATGTCACAAAATTTGTCACACCCGCTGTTAGGGATGCATTGGTAGACCGGTTAGGCAAATGACAATGCGCGCTCGGTCTTTTTGGTTGTTCCAGCGCCAGGCTTAAGAAATTTTCCCATCGCTACGGCCGTGTCAGCCATACGGTTTGAAAAGCCCCATTCGTTGTCGTACCAAGTCAAAATTCGGCACATGTTGCCGTCGATGACCTTGGTTTGATCGGTCGCAAAGATCGAGCTGTGGGCGTCGTGGTTGAAATCCATCGACACTAATTTACGATCAGTTGCGTCTAGTACACCGCTCATTGCACCAGCCGCCGCTTCACGCAAAGCTGCGTTGATTTCTTCGACCGTTGTATTTCGTTCCGCCTCAAACGTTAGATCTACGACCGAAACATTAGGGGTAGGAACGCGAATTGCGGTGCCGTCTAATTTGCCGTCTAGTTCGGGAAGAACCAACCCAACCGCTTTGGCAGCACCCGTTGACGTTGGAATCATCGACATGGCCGCAGCGCGCGCGCGGTAGAGGTCTGCGTGCATGGTATCAAGTGTTGGCTGATCGCCGGTATAGCTGTGGATAGTGGTCATAAACCCGCGCTTAATACCGACGGTTTTGTTTAGGACATCGGCGACAGGGGCAAGGCAGTTCGTGGTGCATGATGCGTTTGAAACGACCAAATCATCGGCGGTAAGCGTATCATCGTTCACACCGTAAACGATTGTTTTATCGGCGCCTTTTGAAGGGGCAGAAACTAATACCCGCGAAGAACCGTTTTGCAAATGCAAGGCCGCTTTGTCGCGGCTGGCAAAGATGCCTGTACACTCAAACGCGATGTCTACATTGGCCCATGGCAGGTCGGCAGGATTGCGAATTGCGGTGACTTGGATTGGTCCGCGGCCAACGTCAATCGATGTCTCAGTGGTCTTTACTGCGACTGGAAAGCGTCCATGCACACTGTCAAACTGTAATAAATGCGCGTTCGTCTCGACAGGACCAAGGTCATTGATTGCCACAACCTCAATATCATTGCGTCCGGATTCGATGATTGCACGAAGAATGTTTCGTCCAATTCGACCAAATCCATTGATCCCAACTTTCACGGTCATTTTGCAATCCCCTCAAGAACTGTTAGCGCTAACGTATATGTGTTTGCGCTAACAACTGCATTTTGGCCCGATGGTCAAGCAAAATCAGTCTTTTTGGGGGAAATCAGCGCCAGATCGCGATGTATTCAATCAGATCGATAAGCTTTTTGGTCCAGAAGACCGTGTAATACAAATCGAAGTAGAGCAAATCCACGCCAGCAATAATCACTAGAACGGCGCCAAAATAGAGGGCGAAGGAGTTGGTCATGCGCGTGGACCTATTCAGCCAATGCTTCTTTCAGGGAAGCTTCTAATGCTTCCACGTCTTTTTCAACCTTGAAATAGGTAAGAAGCGATTGATCCGCGAAACCGCCGTTGGTCACATTGTCGAGAAGGGTAAGTAGACCGTCCCAGTAACCCTGCGTGTTTAGGACGAATATGGGTTTGTCATGCAGACCCAACTGGCGCCAAGTCAGAACCTCAAAGAACTCGTCCATTGTACCAGGGCCGCCGGGTAGAATGACGGCCGCATCCGAGTTCATGAACATAACCTTTTTTCGTTCGTGCATGTTTTCGGTGATGATGAACTCAGTTAAATCGCGTTTGCCGACTTCTTTCTTCAACAGATGGGTTGGAATAACGCCAAAGGTGTCCGCCCCGTTGTCCTGTGCGGCACGGGCAACGGCCCCCATCAGACCAATATCGCCAGCACCATAGACCAATCGCCAATTGTTTTCGGCAAACGAAGCGCCGAATCTGGTTGCCGCCAACATGTAGTCAGGGTGATCACCTGGGCGCGAGCCGCAAAAAACGCAAATAGAGGCCTGTTTCATCTTTTTTCCTACTGAAAAGGTCAGGGGGCTTTTGACCTCTGATACCCGCGTTGATACTGTCCCTCAACCGCCAAGTCAGTGGCGCAATGAAAGATAGACAAAAGAATGTTCTCAAAGTTCGGATTGTATCAAACGGTTGCCATAGGCGCCGTCGTGGTTGGGGTCGCCGGTTGGGCGATATATTCTCAAACGGATTGGTTTAAACCGACGCCGGTTATTGAAGCATCGGATACGCCCTTGGCTGTAGCATCTGATGCCGATGATGCGGAAGCTACGACTGCCGAAGCAACGCCCGACGAGCTGGTGGAGGAGTCTGAGACGCCGACCGAGACCGTGGAAGAAACAACAGAAGTTGAAGACACGGTTGAAGAAGCCGAAGCTGAAGAGGCCCAAGGTGAAACACCTGCGGCTTCAGAAGCGGTAGAAGAAGACGATGAGCCGGTTGCGGTTGTTGAATTTCCTGTACCGACCTTTGATGTCGTTCGGGTCGAAAGCGACGGCATGACGGTGGTAGCGGGCACTGGTCCGGCGGGTTGGATGATCTCTATTCTGGTCGACGGAGAAGTTGCAGAAACGGTCGTGGCCGATGGAACCGGTCAATTTGTTGCGATTCTGGACATTGGAGAATCCGAAAACGCTCGGATCATTACGCTTAGTGCTAAGAATGGTGGCACAATCCTGATGTCCAATGCGCAGGTGATTATTGCGCCGGTTGTGCGTCAGGTTGCAGAAACCGAATCTGAGGAAAGCACCGACGAAGCAGTTGAAGAAACCTCCAACGATGAAACAATTGTCGCCGAAAATACGGCAGAAGAAGAGGCAGTCGATACGGCTGAAGCTGATGCTATTGTTGGCGAGGCTTCCGAAGTCGCTTCGAACGTAGATGACAACGTGACGGATGGGTCTTCGGTAGTTGACGAACCTGTTGCTGACAGTGCTGAAGAAGTTGCAGACGTGACTGAGGAAGAAGAGCAGCCCCAAGTTTCTTCTGCCTCTGAGTCAGAAAACGCAGGTGAGGTCGCTGACAATGCGGTTGAAACCGTAGCCGACAATGCGGCTGAAACCGTAGAAGTTACGCAAGCCACCACGGAATCTGAACCAGCCACTAAAGAAGAGGCTGCAATTAGCGAAACGGCAACTGAAGAGGCCGTTGTTGAAGTTGCCGAGGCTTCGCCTGCGACTGATGAAACGGATTCAGCGGAAGCCTCGTCCGATGAGCCTGCCGTTGAAGAAGAGGCAACGCCCGAAGAACCAGTTGCCGAAGAACAGCCGGTCCAAGTTGAAGTGGTCGAGGACTCATCTCCTGCAGTTTTATTGGTTGAAAACGATAGCGTGACGGTTCTCCAACCTGCGGCAAGTACCCCACAAGTGCTGGATCAGCTTTCGATAGCAGCGATTTCTTATTCCGATGACGGCGACGTTCAAATCTCGGGCTTTAGCCCTGCTGGATTCCTGCGCGTCTACCTAAATAACGTTCAAATCGCGGTACTTGAGGTTCCAATGCCAGGTGAATGGCAGGCTGAATTGGTCGACGTAGCACCAGGTATTTACACCCTTCGCGTGGACCAAGTGGATGAACAAGGCGAGGTCGTTCAGCGCGTAGAAACGCCGTTCAAACGTGAAGAGCCTGCAAAAGTTGTGGAGGCCGCACAATCACGCAAACCTCTTGTCTCGGTCGAGGTCGTTCAACCTGGGTCGACGTTGTGGGCTATTTCACGAGAGACCTACGGAAGCGGAGTTCTCTACGTAAATATCTTTGAGGCGAACAAAGATCAGATACGCAGCCCGCATCTTATCTACCCTGGCCAGATTTTTGAATTGCCGGCCCCGCCGGGTGCTAAGAAAAAGAAGCGCACCTCTGGTCAATAAGATGTCCAACACATACATAAAGGCGAACCTTCGGGTTCGTTTTTATTTTTGGGGGACGGCTAAATGGCAGGTTGGGCAACGGCCAGCGAAGACGAGATTTCGCGCCAAAAAGGATCCGGTTCACGGACCATACGCAAAGTGCTTCCCTATCTTTGGCCCGAGGGCCAGTTCTGGGTAAAGTGGCGCGTTGTCGTCGCAATGATCCTTTTGCTGTTGGCAAAATTGGTGGCCTTTGGGACGCCGCTTCTATTGGGCATGTCGGTTGATGCACTGTCCGACAGTGGGGCATCGGACCTTGTACTAGGCGCAGTCGGTTTAACTTTTGCATATGGTGCGGTTAGATTGCTTGCCGTTGTGTTCCAGCAGTTGCGCGACAGCGTCTTTGCTCGGGTCGGGCAGAGAGCCCTGCGCCGCGTCGCGCTTGAAACCTTTACCCATATCCACAATCTTTCGATGCGCTATCACATCAACCGCAAGACGGGTGGTCTTAGCCGGATTATTGAGCGTGGTGTGAAGGGCGTGGAATTCCTTTTGCGGTTCATGTTGTTCAATTTAGGACCGCTGATCCTAGAGCTGGTCATGGTTACCGCCTATCTGGGGTATCAGCTAGGTTTGCCCTACCTCGGCGTTATCACAGCAACGATTGGCATCTATATCTGGTTCACGTTTCGCGTAACCGAATGGCGCGTGCAAATTCGCCGTCGCATGAATGAGCAGGACACGGATGCCAACCAAAAGGCAATTGATAGCCTGTTGAACTTTGAGACCGTAAAGTATTTTGGCGCCGAAAAACGTGAAGCCGAGCGTTACGATCAATCTATGCGCGGCTATGAAAAGAACGCGATTATCACCGCTCAATCGCTGGCCTTCCTGAATGGCGGGCAAACAGTCATCATCACAGCCGGATTGGTTGGCGTTATGGTTATGGCGGCTCTTGGTGTGCAGCAGGGCGTTCTGAGCGTCGGCGAGTTTGTCATGGTCAATGCGTATATGATCCAGATTACACTGCCGTTGGGTTTTCTCGGGACGGTTTATCGCGAAATTCGCCAAGCGTTGGTCGATATGGGCGAGATGTTCGATCTGTTGGAACAGCCTGCCGAGATCACTGACAAACCAGACGCCCCAGCTATCAATGTTTCCTCTGGCAAGGTGACGTTGGACAATCTCCACTTCGGATACTCGGACGATAGGCCCATCCTGAAGGGCGTGTCGCTTGAAGTTGAGCACGGTAAAACCGTCGCCATCGTAGGGCCATCAGGCTCTGGCAAGTCGACAATCGGCCGCTTGTTGTTTCGCTTTTATGACGTCACCGATGGCGCGCTCAGGATCGACGGGCAAGACGTACGGGATGTGACCCAAACCAGCTTACATGACTCGATTGGTGTGGTCCCTCAGGACACGGTTCTGTTCAACGATACCGTTGGTTACAATATTGCCTACGGCAAAGCGGGCGCGACGCCGGATGATGTGATTGCAGCGGCAAAAGCGGCTCAAATTCATGACTTCATCACGAGCCTTCCCGATGGGTACGAGACGACGGTTGGCGAACGCGGATTAAAGCTATCGGGTGGAGAGAAACAGCGTGTCGGTATTGCGCGGACCTTGTTGAAGAACCCGCCGATCCTGTTGCTGGACGAGGCAACTTCGGCGCTCGATACCGAAACCGAACATGAAATTAAGGAAGCTCTTGGTCGGGCAGGCGAGGGACGAACCGTTCTGACAATTGCGCACCGTTTATCGACGATTGTCGAAGCGGATGAGATTGTGGTTCTCGAAGAGGGCCGCATCGTTGAACGTGGACATCATGATGAACTTTTGGCGCAGGATGGCCGGTACGCAGCTTTGTGGCACATGCAACTTGCCGAAAACGAAACAGAGACCGGCGTCGCTGCTGAGTAATTTGTTTCAATGTGAAATTGGAAAGGGGTCGGGAATCCGACCCCTTTTTCTTGCGCGTTGACTCTATGACAGTAATCACTTACCGTTAGTCATGGCTAATATAGATTCACTAACGGCACTGGCAGACCCAACCCGTCGAAAGATCTTCGAAACTGTTGCTGCACGCAGCGGTTCAGTAGGACAGATCGCCGACGGTTTGACGGTTAGCAGGTCAGCGGTTTCACAGCATCTCAAGGTTCTGTCGGATGCAGGCTTGGTGAGCGCAAAACCAGCCGGCAACATGCGGATTTACGCCATCAGAAAAGAGGGGCTGCAAGAGCTTCGCAGCTACCTCGATCAGTTCTGGACGGATGTCCTTACGAATTTTGCGCAAGAAGCCAACAAAAAGGATCACTAGCCATGTCGGAGACAATCGAGAAATCGGTCACTGTAAATTGCTCGGCCGAGCATGCGTTTAATGTGTTTGTGAACCGCATCGGCGGTTGGTGGCCGCTAGCCTCACATGCGGTTTCGGCGGCTGATGGGAAGGCGGCTCTGGATGCCACGATTGAGCCAAAGATTGGTGGTGACATCTATGAAACCAAACATGACGGCTCACGCAGCAAGTGGGGGACCGTTCTTGAATACGATCCATTTTCAAAATTTGCGATGAGTTGGCATCCAGGTACCAATGCCAACAAGCCAACCCGCGTTGATGTTGAGTTTGTAACGGTAGATGATGCAACCCACGTAACATTGACCCACACAGGTTGGGAAATTTGGGGCGAAGAAAGTGCCGAGAAAATAAAAGGGTATTCGGCGGGTTGGGATCTAATTCTGGGCGAACTATACGCGGCTGCTTGTGCGTCCACCTGATTTTGGGTCGAGGAAAAGCCGACGACGATCCCAAAAGGCCCCGCTATCTGCGGGGCCTTCGCGTTACTTGAGAGCGCAATATATCTCAGTCCGAAGTTTTTCCGGTACAACGTTTTCTGGGTCGTCAACGTAAATTTCCCAAATAGGCATGCCGACTTCCATGCCGTTTTCAGCAATGTGGGCCCACATTGATTTGTGGGTATCTCCGAGTTTGTCGTAGGCACCAACATGGGTGATCGTTAGCGCATCACCTGCAGGCAATTCACCCGCCTTGATGTTGCCGCTGGCCTTTGCAGCGTCTTCGGCTGAGACGATCACTCCGCCTTGGAAGCGTAGGATTTCTGGGTCCATGCCTGTGTAGACGGACATCGGCATTGCCAAAGGCGTCAGTCCGTTTTGTCCAACAAACCCGAATATTTCGCCAAAGGCTGATCCCATTGCTGGCCCAATTTCTGGCCCGTAGGGGACTTCGCGCTCAACATAGATGTAGGATTGCGCGGGCAATTCTTTTTTAACAAATGACATAACTATTCTCCCATTTCTGGTAGCGAACCTACCACGCTATAGAAATGCGCCCAAGAACTAAGGCTACAACCAAAAGCAAAACGGCCCTGACGAATGTCAGAGCCGTTAGCGTCCAACCCGAGATTGGGTTGATCTGATTTTTTGGAACTAACTTAGTTCTTTTCTTTGTCGACCATTTTACCTGCAGAAATCCAAGGCATCATGCCACGAAGTTTCGCACCGGTTTCTTCGATCATGTGCTCGTCGTTTGCGCGACGCGATGCTTTGATTGTTGGCTGGCCAACGGCGTTTTCAAGCATGAAGTCACGAACGAAGTTGCCCTGCTGGATGTCTTCCAGAACGGCCTTCATACGTGCTTTTGTTTCGTCGTACTTAAGGATACGAGGACCAGTGACGTACTGACCGAACTCCGCAGTGTTCGAGATCGAGTAGTCCATGTTCGCGATGCCGCCTTCATAGATCAGGTCAACGATCAGTTTCACTTCGTGCAGACACTCGAAATAGGCCATCTCAGGTGCGTAACCAGCTTCAACCAGAGTTTCAAAGCCACAACGGATCAGTTCAACCAAACCGCCACAAAGAACAGCCTGTTCACCGAATAGGTCGGTTTCACACTCTTCGCGGAAGTTGGTCTCGATGATACCTGAGCGACCGCCACCGATGGCTGAGCAATATGACAGACCGATTTCCAGCGCGCGGCCAGTTGCATCGTTGTCGACAGCAACGAGGCAAGGCACGCCGCCACCTTTGGTGTATTCGCCGCGAACGGTGTGGCCTGGGCCTTTTGGCGCCATCATGATTACGTCGATGCCTTCTTTCGGCTCGATCAGGCCAAAGTGGACGTTCAGGCCGTGAGCGAATGCAATTGCTGCACCTGGCTTGATGTTGTCGTGGACGTATTTCTTGTATGTTTCAGCCTGAAGTTCGTCGGGCATGGTGAACATGATCACGTCACACCAAGCAGCAGCTTCGGCGATACCCATAACCTTAAGACCTTCGCCTTCGGCTTTCTTGGCTGATGCCGAGCCTTCGCGTAGAGCAACAACAACGTTCTTCGCGCCGCTGTCACGCAGGTTTAGCGCGTGTGCGTGGCCTTGTGATCCATAGCCAAGGATAGCTACGTTCATGTCTTTGATGAGGTTAATGTCGCAATCGCGGTCATAATATACGCGCATAGGGAATTCCTTTCGAGTTGAACTGAAGCTGTTCTATCGTTGGATTGTGGCGAATGCGATTGTATTTTTGGTGAATTTAGGCGTATATATAGGATAATTATTCGCGAATTTGCACATATGTGAGTTTTTCATGCTCGACGACCTGGATAGGCGTATTTTGCGTCACTTACAGACCGACCCCACGCTCAATTCCACTGATTTGGCCGAGCGTTGTCGTATGACGACCGCAAAGTGCTGGCGACGCGTTGAGAAAATGCAAGAATCTGGGGTGATCCAAGGGCAAGAAGCCGTGATTGATTGGGCTGCTCTGGGTTATGCGGTTGAGGTTTCATTGCGGGTTACTCTCGACAAAACCCAACCAAGGGCATTTGATGAGTTTCAAGTAGCTAGCCGCGAAGTGCCTGAGGTTATCGAGATCCAGACATTCCTTGGCCGCGTTGATGTTCGCCTATCGGTTATTGCGCGTAATATGCCCCATTATCAGGAACTCTATCGCGCGCGCATACTGACGCTTCCCCATATCGCGGACATAGAAGCCCTGATGCATATCGCGCGGATCAAGTCAGATGATGGGTTGCCGCTATGATTGAACTTGATGAAATCGACCGTCAAATCTTACGATTACTTGTCGCGGACGCCACCCAAAGTGCCAGTGCGGTTGGCAGGAAGCTGGGGATGTCTCAGCCGGCTACATGGCGTCGGATAAAGCGGCTGCAGGATGAAGGGATCATCAAGGGGCGGCGTTTGAAGCTGGATGCCGAAAAGCTTGGTTTTGGCGTCACCGTGTTTCTAGGTGTCAAGCTGGCACGCAAAGGTCATATCAGTATCGAAGACTTTGAGCGTGCAGTAGGGGCCATCCCTGAGGTTCAATCGGTTGAGCATGTTTTGGGGCTCTATGATTATCGTCTGCGTGTTGTTGCCCGCGATATCTCGGATTTTGAGCGGGTTTTACGGCGACGGATCATGACGTTGCCGGGGGCAGGGGATGTAGAGGCAAATGTCCTGTTGAGTGAAGAACGACGTCCCGGTCCGATTGGATAGGCCGCATACGAAGGTAGACTTTGCGTTTCCTCTTCCCATTCGGTAGGCGTTTAGAAAATCGTATGCTTAGGAGGGTCTGATGACCGCACTTTTAGATAACGTCGATCCGGATGGAATGCTTGAATACTCGGTGGTTTTTACGGACCGGTCTCTCAATCACATGTCGATGCAATTCCGTCAGGTGATGCTTGATATCAATGAGATGCTTAAAGGCGTTTACAATGCCGATGCGGTTGCCATCATACCCGGTGGTGGTACCTACGCGATGGAGGCCGTTGCCCGCCAGTTTGCCAGTGGTGCACATGCACTTGTGGTTCGAAACGGTTTCTTTTCGTTCCGGTGGAGCCAGATTTTCGATGCCGGTGGTTTTGCCTCAGACGTAACGGTCTGCAAGGCGCGTCAGAACGGCAACGATCCAAAGACCCCATTCGCGCCTGCACCGAATGAGGACGTGGTAGCCAAAATTCGCGAATCCAAACCGGATGTGGTGTTTGCCCCGCATGTTGAAACCGCTGCAGGGCTGATCCTGCCGGACGACTACATAAAGGCGCTTGCTGATGCGGCACATGAAGTCGGCGCGATGATGGTTCTTGACTGCATCGCCTCGGGTACGGTTTGGGTCGATATGCAAGCGACCGGCGTCGATGTTCTGATATCTGCCCCGCAAAAGGGGTGGTCTGCTTCTCCTTCGGCTGGTCTAGTTATGATGAGCGAACGTGCGGTTGCGCGTTTGGCCGAGACGACCAGCAGCAGTTTTGCAGTGGATCTAAAAAAATGGCGTACAATTATGGAGGCTTATGAGGGTGGAGGTCATGCTTACCACGCGACTATGCCGACGGATACTTTGAAGGCGTTTCGCGATACCATGCTGGAAACCCGCGACTACGGTTTTGACAAGCTTAAGGATGCGCAATGGGCGTTGGGCAATGGTGTCCGTGCGCTATTGGCTGAAAAAGGCATTAAATCCGTTGCGGCCGAGGGTTATGGCGCGCCGGGTGTTGTGGTCAGCTATACAGACGATCCAGCCATCCAAAACGGTAGCAAGTTTGCCGCTGAGGGCATGCAAATTGCAGCGGGTGTTCCGTTGCAATGTGACGAGCCCGAAGGGTTCTGCACATTCCGTTTGGGATTGTTCGGCTTGGATAAGCTCTATGATGTTGACGGCGCCATTGGCCGCCTGAAGACGATCCTCGACAAAGTGTTGTAAGGGCCTAGCCTTTCACACCTAATCCCATTTGCATCAATGTCTTGCGCACCGGAGCCAACGAATAAAGCGCGTTCAATCCGGATGCGCGGACATCTCGCAACGCTTGCTTTTCCGCCATAGACGCCCTGTTCAGCAGGTCGATACCTGTCACGCGGGTCTGAACCTCGTTGTGACGGGCCTTGTGGTAGCGGTCCAACATTTGCTGATTGCCAAGCCCATCGCGGTCATTGACCGCAAGGTCAAGAAGCGTGCGCAGGTCGCCAAGACTCATGTTCAACCCTTGCGCACCAATCGGTGGAACGACATGTGCGGCCTCGGCCAATAGCGCCACGCGCTCTGCCGACATACGTTGCGCAACTTGACTGATGATGGGCCAAACGGTGCGGCGAGAGGCTAAGGTCAGCGGGCCAAATAGCTCGCATGAACGCGTGTTCATCTCAGCTTGAAAATCTTCGGTTGGCAGGTTTGCAAGTCGGTCCACTTCCGCACCAGTTTCCATCCACACGATGGCCGAGGAGTTCAGACCATTGTGGTCAGGAAGCGGAACCAATGTGAATGGCCCGCCCGAGCGATGTATTTCGGTCGAGACATTCTCATGCGGTTTTGGGTGGGTGACGGCGAAAGCCAAGGCCTTTTGACCATAGCGCATAGTCTTAACGTCAATCCCAGCGGCCTCACGGATAGGGGAGTTTCGCCCGTCAGCTGCAACGACCAATTTGCAACGCACTTGCGTACCGTCGCTCAACCCAACACGTGCTTCGTTTGTACGCGTGAAAAGTGATTTTGATCCTATGCCTTGTCGAAAATCCACGTTGGGTAGATGTTTAAGAAAGGCCAGCAACTCACGCCGCAACAACCAGTTTGGCAAATTCCAGCCAAATGGCTTTTCTGAGATTTCATCAGCGTGAAACTCCTTGGCCAAGCGTGGTTCGGCGATAGGGCCACCTGCGTCAACGATCCGCATCGTTTTCAACGCTGCGGCGTGAGGCGCGTACACGTCCCACAATCCGATGCTGTCTAACAATGCTTGGGAGGGTTGTAGGAAGGCCGTTGTGCGTAGATCTGATCCCTCAGCGTCGCGTTCAACAATTGGCGGGGTTGGATCAACGCAGACGACATCGAAACCGCGTACCCCAAAAGCGGCCGCCGCTGTTAGTCCGGCAATCCCTCCGCCTGAGACTAGAATGTCGACGCTACAGCTATCGTTTGTTGTCATGTTTGACGTGTCCCAATCATCAGAAATTCGCTGACCTTATAGTCTTTTAGTTACAGCAAGAGATCAAGAAAAGCTGATAGATCATCTGTGTGGTGGTGGATGTGATTTGCATCAATCGCCTCGTCGGCAACATGCACCGTTTTCATACCCATCGCATGCGGGGCTTGAAGGTTTCGATGGTCGTCTTCAAACATCGCGGCCCTTTGGCTTACCACGCCATCTTTTGCGAAAACGGTTTCGAATGCCTGAAGTTCTGGTTTGGGCAGAAAATCTGCATTCTCGACGCCATACACAGCGTCAAAAGTCGCTCCAAGGCCACGCCCTTCAAGGACACGCTGCGCATAAGGGGCGGTGCCGTTTGTGTAAACGATCTTTCGACCCGGCAACGCACCGATCAGATCAGCCAAACGTTCATCTTTCTGCAGAGCAGACATATCGATGTCATGAACTGTAGTCAGATAGGGCGTCGGGTCCACATCATGCTCTCGCATTAGACCGGCCAGCGTTGTCCCGTATTTCTGCCAATACTCCAACCGAAGCCGATCGGCATCGGCGTGTGACACACCCAGTGCTTCGACTACGTAGTTCGTCATTCGCACTTCAATTTGATCGAACAACCGAACCGAAGGTGGGTAAAGAGTGTTGTCGAGATCAAAGACCCAATGCTCGACATGTGAAAACGCGTTCCGTGGCATGAGCGCACGCTATTGCGACCAAGTGTTCTTAATCAAGGGCAAAGGCTTGATTGCTTAGCGTTCAACGCCTTAGTGTCCCACAAACGAACGGGGAAGCGCGACAATGGTTGAGATGAGACCAAATCAAAAAGACGCCTATACGCTGATACTTGAGGCTATAGACGTAGGAACTTACAAGCCCGGCGACCGGTTGGTTGAAAGTGATCTTGCAGAACGCTTCGGTGTATCTCGCACTCCGATCCGTGAGGCTTTGCAACGGCTTGAGACACAGTCTCTTTTGACCCGTGATGGTCGCAGCTTGATTGTTGCTGCGCTTGATCACAACCAACTGTCTGAGCTTTATGTTGTACGCTCTGAGCTTGAAGCATTGGCAGCAAGATTGGCCGCAACTCACGCGACGATAGAGGAAAAGAACATCCTGCGGGATATGGTTGAAGAAGATCAAAAACGTGTCGATGATCCCGTTGCTCTGGCGCGCACAAATCGACGGTTTCACAAGATGATCCACTTGGCGTCGCACAATCGGTATCTCGTTCAGCAACTCGACTTGGTCTATCGCACCATGGCGCTTATGGCGACCACGTCCCTAGCCGCAGAAGGTCGCGGTGAAACGGCGCTTGAAGAGCACAATCAGATTGTTACGGCGATTGAAAACTCAGACGGGGATGCAGCATACGCTGCTTTGAAAGCCCACATATCGAAGGCTTTCGTAACGCGTCTAAAGGCCGAGGCAGAGCGGGATTCGCTTTAGTCGGAATTCAGTGAATGTCCGTGATCTGTTTTGTCCCAGAACACGGGCGCGCGAAAAAACTCCCACAGTGCCTTAATCCCTGCGGGGACGGCTAGCAGGAAGTATACACTCATCGTTGGTATCCACGGGATGAGAAAACGTCGATCCGCGCGGATGCACGCCAAGCCGAGGATGATCATGCCCAAAACCTCAACCGCTAGGAATGAATACGCGGTGACGGCGACCAAACTGATTGGTGCTGCGTTGAAGAACGCGTGATCCACGCCAAAATAGACCAGCCAGAAGGACCACAGAATAGGCGCGGTGATGAAGTGTAGGATGGTCCCCAAGAACAGTACTTGAAACGCAAGAAACCCGCGGTTCCCGAGATCCCTTCTTAGCTGCAATGGGGTGCGCATATGGGCCCAATAGGTGACCATGTAGCCTTTTATCCAACGCGAACGTTGGCGCACCCATCGCCAACCATGGCAATTGGCCTCTTCCCCTGTGATGGTATCGACCAAAAGCGTTCGATAGCCAGCACGCCCTAGACGGAGCCCTAAATCGGCATCCTCGGTTACGTTAAACGCGTCCCAGCCATGCATAAGATCAACGACTTCGCGCTTTAGGAACAACGTTGTACCACCTAGCGGGACAGGAAGGCCAAGCTTAGCTAGCCCAGGAAGGATGATCCGAAACCACGCCGCGTAATCCATCGCAAAACAGCGCGCCAACCAGTTTTGACGCGGGTTATAAAACTGTAAGATACCTTGAACGCACGCAACATCCGGACCTGAGCACTTGAACTTTTCAATGACTCGTTCGAGTTGATCTGGGGCCGGCATGTCTTCGGCGTCATATATCCCAATGATGTCGCCTGAACAGAATTTGTAGGCATGATTTAGGGCCCTTGGCTTTGTCTTCGGATGGCCCTCAGGGACGTAGATGGCTTTCATCCAGGCTGGAAACTGCGTGCTTTGAATGGCTGCCCGAGTCGCATGGTCATTTTCCTCAACCACAAGCAGGATTTCCAAAATTGGCTTGGGGTAGGTGAGCTTGGATAGTCGTTCCATCAAGGCCTCAACAATGTCCGGCTCTCGGTGAAGAGGCACCATGATCGATATAAAAGGATTGGCGGGCAGATCACACTCCGCTGTCTTTTCAATGCTGTCCGGAAGGGCATGGGAAGCAAGCGCCAAAGACTTCAGCGCGGCCGAAGATAGAGAAAGGGTGATGGCTAGAACGGTCATTGCAACGAGAACGATACTTGGCCAGAATAGTAGACACGCGACAAGTATCAACACGAACCCCAATCCGAAAATGCTTCGGCGTCTGGTGTGTTCCGCAAGTCCACGACAGCTTTTTTCTATAGGGATGTCGTGTGCGGCTCGATCCGCCAATTGATCTTTGAAAGCGAGCTGAATTGCGGCAGCTATTTCAGATGGAGAACTAATAACGGGTGTGACGAGACCAAATTGTTCTTCTAAATCGGCATAGGCGTCTTCAAAATCGGACTTTTTGCTGGCTGACAGCCGCAGAACCCCGTTTGAGACATTCACGGGAAAGGTACTGTGTCTTAGGCAATGGTCTAGCCCAATCTTTGTCAGTAATTCAGGGTCAAAGACCGAAACATCTCGCTGACGTGGCATTTCCCACTGCATCGCAAGGTGGTCATAAAGCTCAGGTTCCAAAATGCGCCCTTGGGTTAAAAGCACCTGTCCAAGGGGCACGCCCAGTTGCTTGTGAATGGACAACCCTTCAAGCAGATCGCCAACCGAGAGAGCGCCAGAACCAAGCAGCATTTGACCCAGAGGCACGTGATCGGAAGCGGGCTCCGTTTCGCCTAAACGCCTGAAATGTGAAGCAATCTGATTCATAGGCCCGCCCAAAGTAACTTTGAGCAGGTTGGCCAATCTCAGTTAAAAAACCGATAAAGTTTAAGCGTTTGCGGCCATTGCATCGGCAAACCGCTCAAACAGGTAGAAACTGTCTTGCGGACCTGGGCTGGCCTCGGGGTGGTGCTGAACGCTAAAGACTGGACGATCGGTCATGCGAATACCGCAGTTTGATCCGTCGAATAGCGATACGTGGCTTTCTTCGACACCTTCAGGCAGGGTTTGGGCATCCACCGCAAAACCGTGGTTCATCGAGGTAATCTCAACCTTGCCGGTTGTGTAGTCTTTAACTGGATGGTTGGCACCATGGTGACCGTGATTCATCTTGATGGTTTTAGCGCCAAGCGCCAATGCCAACATTTGGTGGCCAAGGCAGATGCCAAAGATTGGTAGGTCGGTATCGTTCAAGATCGATTTGATCATTGGAACAGCATATTCACCTGTCGCCGCAGGATCGCCTGGGCCATTCGACAAAAAGACGCCGTCAGGATTGTGCGCAAGAATCTCTTCAGCGGTGGCCGTGGCTGGTAGAACCGTCACGTCACAGCCAGCGCTTGCTAGGCATCGCAGGATGTTGCGTTTCGCGCCATAGTCTACGGCAACAACTTTGTGCTTGGGTGCGTCTTGCGTAGGATAGCCATCCGGCCAAGCCCAACGCATTTCGTTCCAGCGGTAAGACTGTGCGCAGGTAACGTCTTTCGCTAGGTCCAGACCTTCTAGGCCTGTGAATGTACGGGCCTCCGCGACCAATGCTGCAATGTCAAAGTTGCCTTCGGGATCGTGCGATAGCGCAACATGTGGCGAACCCTGTTGGCGAATTGCGCGTGTCAAACGGCGGGTATCAATGCCACCGATTGCAATGCGACCCCGTGCAGTCATCCACTTGTTCAGATCATCTACCGAACGCCAGTTCGATGGCTCGGTTGGGTCCCATTTAACGACCATGCCCGCTGCGACCGGATCAGCGGTTTCATCGTCTTCGGGCGTTACACCTGTGTTGCCAATGTGGGGAAACGTAAACGTCACGATTTGGCCCGCGTAAGATGGGTCGGTCATGATTTCCTGATAGCCAGTCATCGCCGTGTTAAAACAAAGCTCGGCGGTTGTGGTGCCGGTTGCCCCGAACCCTCGACCATAAAAAACGGTTCCATCTGCAAGTGCGAGGCACGCTGTTGGACGGGCTGAAGTGGAGGTCATGGAATCCTCATAAAATAGGGCTAAATCGCGCGGAAACTAGGCGCGGGGCAAGGGGGTGTCAAGGCCGCGCAGACCAGTCATTTCGGCTTTCGCTTGCCCTGACGCCAATCTGCCAGTATGAGGGCGCGCACAGCAAAAGGAGAACGCGATGTCTTTGCGTGATCAGGTAAGTTCAGAACTTAAAGTGGCTATGAAAAACAAAGCGGTTGCTCGGCTATCGACTTTGCGCCTGATAAATGCGGCGATCAAGGATCGCGACATTGCTGCACGTGGCGATGGAAACGAAGATGGCGTTAGCGATGACGAAATCCTCGGTATCCTCGGGAAAATGGTCAAGCAGCGCCAAGAAAGCGCACGCACCTACGAAGAGGGTGGCCGTCTTGAACTTGCTGAAAAAGAGCTTGCGGAAATCGTTGTGATTGAGGAATTCCTTCCGGCACAGCTAGACGAAGAAGCTGTCAGCAAAGCGATCGCGGATGCGATTGCCTCGGTCGGAGCAGAATCGATCCGCGACATGGGAAAAGTCATGGGCGCGTTGAAATCAAAGTATACCGGACAGATGGACTTTGGGTCAGTCGGCCCGAAAGTCAAAGCAATGCTCGGCTAAATGGCCTTAGCCAATTCACTTCGCAATTCAGAATAAAGCTTTCGACGTTCGTCCTGTGAAAGGAAGGCGCCGACCTCAACCTCTCGGTTGTTACCCTTAAGCGTCACGTAGTCCGGCACGGGCCCCTTGTCCTCATGCAGATGCACAGAGGCCCAATATGTATTGCACGACCAGTTTAGCGTCGGCTTCTTGGCTTGATGTCTGGTGAGAGCAATTTCATCACCAGTGATGGATAGTTCCTCAAGCAACTCGCCGTCTCGATAGCTTTTCTGAAGCCCAAACCATAGCCCCGCAACGGCAATTGCCATGAACGGCAGAAGGCCCCAAAGGACGATCGTACCCAGCAGTGCGAAAGCAGGCAGGGCAAGCAATAATGCAGCGAGCGAAATGACGACCACGAACCCAAGCTTGGGCAGCGATCTGTAAGGCCAAATTTCAAGCCGAGTCGTGTCGCGATTATGTGTCCATTCATAAGGCATGCTCGAAGAGTAAGTTGGCAAAGTTCGGTTGAAAACCGCCAACTTACGCGTCCTAGTTTCGCAGTGAAAAGAGGTTAACCGTTACAGGCGCCCGCAAAGTGTTCTTCGAACAGCATGCTCCAGCTTGAGCCGTATCCGTTCACCATCATCTCAGCCATGTCACCGTAACCCTCCCAATTGCTGTGGGTTAGCTCTACACGGGTTTCAGTCGCGCTCAGGGGGGTGAAACGAACATCGACTTGGCCAGTTTGCTCGGCAGGAAGACCCATGTGAAAATCGAACTGAACATGGCTGTGCGGATCCACAATGCGGAATGTACCCCAGTGGTGTTCTTTGTCATCCGCTGCCAACTCGATGATCTTGCCGCCTTCACGGGCATCTGCCGTCAGGGACTTTGCCGGAGCTTTCGCCCACATCAATGACATCGACCGCTTTTCAAGCGGCCACCAGCGCGGCATGTCGACGAAGGTTTCAAAGGCCCTTTGCTGTGGGCAGGGGACGTCAACGGTTTTGACAACAGGATCAATCATTGTGGTTTCCTTTAGTGTTCGCGGTTTTGCTTGTGAATTTCGGCGGCAAATGCCCCCAATGCGTCGCTCCAAAAACTGTCCAAATAGGATTTGATGGCTTCTAGCCCAGCATGGTCAATCTCGTATATGCGCCGCGTTCCGGCGATCTGAACTTTCACCAGTTGTGCGTCTTGAAGCACTTTCAGATGTTGTGAGATGGCCGGTCGGCTGACGGGAAAGTGCTGGGCAAGCGACGCAACATTATTTGGGTGCTCGGCTATTTTTTCAAACAGCGAGCGTCTGGTTGGATCGGCAAGTGCGGATATGGCTTTGTCGTAAGTCATAACTAACGGTAAGTTTATAGTTACGAATAGTCAATTGAATTTTTAGGGAGAGCATCCAAAAGAAAAGGCCCCGGAAATCCGAGGCCTTTCTAGTATCTTTATTTCGAACGCTATTAGTGCGCTGGACCTTTGTCCCAGTCTTCCTGCTTTGGAAGAATTTCAAAGGTGTGCTCTGGTGGAGGGCACGGAAGCGTCCACTCAAGCGTATCAGCATATTCGTTCCATGGGTTATTCTCAGTCACACGGCGACCTGCAAGAAGCGTGTAGAAGACGATACCAATGAAGAAGATAAACGAAGCGAATGACAGGTAAGCACCCCAGGAAGAGATGTAGTTCCAGTATTCGAATGCCTCAGGATAATCGATGTAACGACGTGGCATGCCCTGACGACCCAAGAAGTGCTGTGGGAAGAAGGTAATGTTTGCTCCGATGAACATCGTCCAGAAGTGGATGTGACCAGCCCATTCGGGATACATACGTCCTGACATTTTCGGCAGGTAAAAATAGACACCTGAGAAAATGGCGAACACTGCGCCCAGTGACATCACGTAGTGGAAGTGAGCAACCACATAGTAAGTGTCGTGGTAAGCTCGGTCGACGCCAGCTTGCGAAAGAACCACACCAGTCACACCACCAAGGGTGAACAGGATTAGGAACCCGAGGGCAAACATCATTGGGGTTTTGAACTCGATTGAGCCGCCCCACATTGTTGCAATCCACGAGAAGATCTTAACGCCCGTGGGCACCGCAATAACCATCGTGGCCAACATGAAGTAAGACTGCTGCGTTAGCGACATACCAACGGTGTACATGTGGTGAGCCCAAACAACGAAGCCAAGCGCGCCAATTGCAACCATCGCATAAACCATCGGCAGGTAGCCGAAGATTGGTTTGCGCGAGAACGTTGCGATAACGTGGCTGACGATACCGAAGCCAGGAACAATAACGATGTACACTTCTGGGTGTCCGAAGAACCATAGAATGTGCTGGTAAAGGATCGGATCGCCACCGCCTGCTGGATCAAAGAACGTTGTTCCAAAGTTACGATCTGTCAAAAGCATGGTGATCGCGCCTGCAAGAACTGGCAGCGAAAGAAGAATCAACCAAGCCGTTACGAAGATCGACCAAGAGAACAGCGGTACTTTGTGCAGGGTCATGCCCGGCGTACGCATGTTCAGGAATGTCGTGATCATGTTGATCGCGCCAAGGATGGAAGAGGCACCAGACATGTGGACGGCAAAGATTGCCAGATCCATCGATGAACCGCCTTCGTTGGTTGATAGAGGCGCGTAAAGCACCCATCCAACGCCAGAACCAAGTTGGTCATTACCGCCAGGTGACAGCATCGAAGCTACACCCAAAGCAACACCTGCAACATACATCCAGAATGAAAGGTTGTTCATTCGTGGGAATGCCATGTCCGGAGCACCAATTTGCAGCGGCATGAAGTAGTTACCGAAACCACCGAAGAGTGCTGGAATAACGACGAAGAACATCATCAACACGCCGTGATACGTAATCAATACGTTCCAGAGGTGTCCATTCGGAGTACATTCAGCACTTGCGTCAACAAGCATTCGTGCGCCCTCAAGGCACATGTACTGAACGCCGGGCTCCATGAGCTCCATGCGCATGTAAACGGTGAAACTAACCGATATCAGACCGACGAATGCCGATACGAAAAGGTAAAGGATGCCAATGTCCTTGTGGTTAGTCGACATGAACCAACGAGTGAAAAACCCGCGGTTGTCTTCATGCTCGTGGCTGTGAATGGCCGCGTCTGCCATGTCGTGCCTCCTGATTTTGTGTACGAAAAACGCAGAAAACGGTGTTTCTGCGTCCATGATCAATTCGGGTTTTAGAATGCGGGGCCTTTGGGGGCAATGTTAGACTTTGACGCAGATCAAGAAAAAATGACGCGCCCCTGTTGAACAAAGACAAATTAGCCCTATTCGATCACTGATTCGAGGTATGCAACGATGTCCGCTGGGCTTTTGACCCTTTGCTTGGTCATTTTCGAACGCCCCGATTCGCCAGCGGCCTCGGAAAGGAAGCTGTTCGGGTCCGCGATGTAGGCCGCAAAGCCCTCTAGATCCCAAATCAATCCGGTTGCGCCTGCAGCCTGCATGATCGACGAGTATTTGAAATCCGTTGACCCTGCGATCCGCCCGATCACTCCATATAGGTCTGGACCAGTCCGGCCACCTTTAAGGATCGCAGTACCGTCGGGTGCTGTGATTGCGTGGCAGGCCTTGCATTTGCGGAATTCTTTCGCGCCTTTGGCCGGATCAGCTTCACCTTCGGCATGCATCGGTGTCGCCATAGCCAAGAGGGTGGCGGAAATTGTCAGAATACTTCTCATAAGGAATCTCTCATTCGATCTTGCGCGTTTCAAACTTTATACTCTGTGAGACACTCTAAGCCATGTCATCGGATTGTCGCAGGCATACTAAAGTCTAACTTCTTACGACGCGATCAAAGGCGGCCATCAGGGCGACATCAACATCGGCCTGCGTAACGGGTAATCCCAAATCGACAAGTGATGTCACGCCGTGCTCGGTAATGCCGCAGGGAACAATCCCTGAAAAATGATCCAAGTCAGGATCGACGTTGATTGAGATTCCGTGAAAGCTTACCCATTTACGCAGTCTAATTCCGATCGCTGCGATTTTGTCTTCGGCGGTTTTGCCTGATGATGTCAGAGGTTTGTCGCTGCGCTCGACCCAAACGCCAACGCGCCCCTCGCGGATTTGACCTTTGACGCCAAACTCGCCCAAAGTTTCGATAACCCAATTTTCCAACATTTGAACAAACGCGCGAACGTCACGTCCGCGTTTATTGAGGTCGAGCATTACGTAGATCACCCGCTGCCCCGGGCCGTGATATGTATATTGCCCACCGCGTTTTGATGCGTAAACCGGAAATCTGTCAGGATCGGTAAGGTCGTCAATATTGGCACTCGTGCCGGCCGTATAAAGCGGAGGATGCTCTAACAGCCAAATCAATTCGTCAGCTTCACCGGCGGTCATTTTAGCGACGTGATCCTCCATAAAGGTCACTGCGTCTTCATAAGGGACTAAAGTGTCCGAGATTTTCCATTCGACCATGATTTACTTCGGCAACAGGCCTGCATCCTTGATTGCCGGTATATAGCTGCGACTGACGGGAATGTCTCGACCGTCTGACATTGTTAGGATTGCGCGGTCGCCGGATCGTTTTGCCGAGACCACCTGATCAAGTGCTATCCAATGCGATCTGTGAACTTGCATGCCTTTTGCATCTTGGCATTCACCAATCGCATCCGAAAGCCGCATCAATACCAACTCTTGCCCTTTGGTTGTCGTCACTTCGACGTAGTGATCCGCGACCGAAAGCGAAATCAAGGAGCCGCGTTTTTCAAATGATAAGCGATCGAGAAGTTGAATTCCGTTGCGAACCGGAACTGAATTCGCTCCGCTCAAATCGGTAAAGAACAGGATAACCGCGATTATGGTCGCCGTTATGAAAGTCGTGATCACCAGAGACCCCAGATATCCCGGCGTTGTTGGCGGCAACCCGAGGGCCGCCCAGTTTATACCCACGACGATCATGATCGCCGCAACACCGGTGCCGATACTTGTTAACGTGATCGACATCCATTGAGGCAGATTGTTCGCGCGACAGTAGTTTGCCGCCATTGCCCCGACAAAGGTGCCTGCTGCAAACGTAGTAAATGAAATTATGACCCAGTAAACGATCAGTGGGCCCATCCGCATGAACGCTGACGTGCCAAAAGGGCCGGACATTCCCAGAATCAATGCAATTCCCAGAATCGCTGCCAGCACCTTAGGCGACGAATAATGGCGTCGCACCTCACGAAGCGCGAAATACGTGTGGTTGTCGCTCACGAATTTTCCCCTTCATTCGCCATATACACAATTCCAATCCATTTGCGCGCAAGGTTCCATCTTAGTCATCGAAGTTCAACATCTCAAAAACGGAAATTCAGACTATGGAACATTTTCTCGCGGCACCGCTTTATATTCAGATCCACGCTATTTCTGCGTTGTATGCACTCGGTATTGGTCCATTGGCCATCTACCGCAAGCGCCGTGACATCTGGCACAAAACAATCGGCTATTCGTGGATCATAGCGATGGTTTCAACCGCGATCAGTTCCTTCTGGATTTCCAGCTTTGGTATCATTGGCCCGTTTAGCCCGATCCATCTGTTGTCTATTTGGACACTTTTCGTCGTGGTGCGCGCGATCAACTTTGCCCGCGTCGGCAAAATCATCGCCCACGCCGAAATGCTTCGCTGGCTCTATTGGGGCGGCTTGTGGGTCGCCTTTGCGCTGAATTTCCTACCGGGACGCATGTCAAACCGCATCGTGTTCGGCCGAGACGAGGCAGAAGTGACGGCTATCATTGCGATCCTTTTGGTCGCCGGTGCATTCCTTGTTGCCTCACGTTGGAGAGGCATCCAACGCCGCTTTTCACTAGGCTAAGAATTCCACCAATTGGGGCTTCACATCGCCGTATGGCTTCGCTATACGGCGCCTCACCAAGTCAAGACAGTGCGGTCGTGGCGGAATTGGTAGACGCGCAGCGTTGAGGTCGCTGTTCCTTAACCGGAGTGGAAGTTCGAGTCTTCTCGACCGCACCAGACTAATCCTGAACAAGTTGCTAGAACCCTCATCCCAGTATCTGGGGCCAGTTGTTCATGGCTTTAGCTATGTTGCCGGGTATATCCATCAACCAAAGTTTACGTGCGCGTAGGCTGGCATTAAGGTAGAGTTTCCCTTCGTATATCGTCCATGCCTCTGGTACCGTTGTTGCCAAATAGCCAAGTGAAGCCGCGTAGGCGCAATATCCGCCAAAAACTGGTGCGTACATCACGGGGTCGTGTTGAAACGTATCGGCATTCTCTTGCGTGTCAAAATTCCATTCAGCGCCATTCCAATTTACAGAATACGAATTGAAAACTGAATCGGGTTTCGCGTCGGTAAAGTAAGCCACGGCGTCAGATCCATTTATGGCGACGCCGTTGGTTTGAAAAACCTCGGGTTCCGCTGCAAAGGCCAAAGATGGTTTTAAGAATGCAGAGACGGCAAGGCCAGTTAGCATGTGGCGGCGGTTGAGATGCATGGAGTCCTCCGGTTGGGTTGAAATCTAATTGATCTAGAACGCCTCTTAAGCCAACCATCGAAACCAAACCTCGCACTTTGGTGATAAACTGTGAGGAAATTGAACTTTGTCGCAAATAAAGTTGCCGTGTCGCGAAACGCATCGCACCATGACCGTATAAATTGGGAGAGCCATATGTCTGAAGTCATCAATCTAGGATCAAAACAAAACATCGATCATTGGCAAGAGCGCGTTGATATGGCCGCGGCATTTCGGTGGACCGAACGGTTGAATCTGCACGAATCCGTTGCCAATCATTTTAGCCTTGCGGTGAACGATGACGGCACACAGTTTTTGATGAACCCTAATCAAGCCCATTTTAGCCGTATCAAGGCTTCTGATCTGTTGATGTTAGACGCAAACGATCCAACGACCATGGATCGGCCCGGCGCACCAGACCCATCGGCCTGGGGTCTGCATGGCTCGGTGCATCGCGCGTGCCCACATGCGCGCTGCTTGATGCATGTGCATTCGATCCACGCAACAGTTCTTGCGTCCTTGGCAGACAGCAACATGCCGCCAATCGATCAAAACACCGCAACGTTTTTCAATCGCTATGTCATTGATGAAGAATTCGGAGGTCTGGCGTTCGAAAACGAAGGCACGCGTTGTGCCAAAATGCTGACGGACCCTTCGAAGAAAGTCATGATTATGGGGAACCATGGCGTGCTTGTGATTGGCGATAGCGTGGCTGATACGTTTAACCGAATGTACTATTTTGAACGCGCGGCCGAGACCTATATTCGCGCTCTTCAAACCAGCCAGCCGCTGCGAGTTTTAAGCGACGAGATTGCAGAGAAAACGGCGAAAGAGATTGAAGACTATCCAGAACAAGCGGATCGCCACTTTGCGGAGCTAAAATCTATCCTAGATGACGAAGGCTCGAGCTACGCTAGCTGATTAACCGCCTGTGTGGCTCATGTGGCGGGTCATTTTCCCGCCCAATACCTGCCGCGAGTAATCAAAGTCATGGCCCTTGGGTTTGTGACTGATCGCTTCACGGATGGCATCTTCAAGCGGTTGTTCGCTTTCTGAATCGGCTCGTAGCGGACCGCGAAGGTCGGCGTTGTCTTCTTGGCCTAGGCACATGAACAGCTCACCCGTACACGTCACGCGTACACGGTTGCAGCTTTCGCAGAAATTATGCGTGAGTGGGGTGATGAAACCGATTTTTTGACCGGTTTCCTCTAGTCGAACATAACGCGCTGGGCCACCGGTACTTTCAGATAGTTCTGTAACTGTGTAGTGTTTGGCCAGTTCCGCCTGAAGGTCTTTGAGCGACCAATATTGCGTCAAACGGCTTTCGTTGCCGATATCGCCCATTGGCATGACTTCGATCCACGTCAGGTCCATGTCGCGTTCGGCACACCATTCAGTCAGACTGAACAGCTCGTCCTCGTTGAAACCCTTTAGGGCCACCGCGTTTATCTTGATGCGCAGTCCAGCTTTTTGGGCGGCATCAATCCCACGGAGCACCTGAGGTAGACGCCCCCAACGGGTAATTTCGGTGAATTTCGCGTCGTCTATTGTATCGAGAGAGATGTTTACGCGACGCACGCCTGCATCAAAGAGATCATCCGCAAACCGCTCGAGTTGCGAGCCGTTTGTTGTCAACGTCAGCTCCTTTAGCGCACCGCCTTCCAAGTGGCGGGACATTGAGCGAAAATAGCTCATGATATTGCGCCGCACCAAAGGTTCTCCGCCAGTAATTCGAAGTTTTTCGACACCAAGACGAATGAAGGTTGAGCTGAGACGATCCAGTTCCTCGAGCGTTAGAAGCTCTTTCTTGGGCAGGAAGGTCATGTTCTCGGACATGCAATACACGCAGCGAAAATCGCAGCGGTCGGTCACGGATACGCGCAGGTAAGAAATGGCGCGCTGGAAGGGATCTATCAAAGGTGCGGTCATGGTGGTTTAGGTAGGCTTCATTTGTAGGTTGGGCAAGGTGATAGCGAGAATTACGTGGCCGATATTTCTTGTGGCTCGGGGGGGGCTAGGTACTTTGACGCTTCTTTGCGCGCGAAAGGCTTCATCTGATCGCCATGATGCTCGAGAAATTCGACAACCCGTTCGGGGTCGCGTTTGGACAGATCCCGCAGCCACCATGCGACGGCTTTTTGGATGAACCACTGTTTGTCATCCACGTAGTTCGCTGCCCAACCCAGTACGCGTTCGCGCATCGCCAGTTCAGTCTCGGATGCGTTTCTGTTCTTCGTAAGTGGAAGCGTGGAAACCAGCGCGGCGCGTTTCGTCCACATGTGATCGGACGTTGTCCAAGACTCGATGTCATCAAGACGCGACCAATCAGTTGATAACCTGCGTTGAGCCGCCATAGATGCGTGATCAGCGATCGCCCAGCTATCAAAGTCCTTTGTCCAGCTTTTGAGCAATTCCCAAACACCGTCGTCAGGCCGAATACGGGCTTGAGTGAGCAATTTGCCCGCCAACACGCGGCACTCATAGATATTCGAATCCCAAAGCTGCGAAGCCAACTCGACGCGTCCATCAACACTCAGACTACGGCGCCACACTTTGGCAAGGTCATCCAGCGGCCCGTTTGCGATACCAAGATACTCACGTTCGATCTTGTGATAGGCCTTCATCTGTTCAGCGCGGCCCGGTTCGATATGTGCACGCATAGCGTCTAAGGCGTCTTCAAATGTCATGATTGCTTTCCTTTGTCTTAGGCTCGTTCTATCGCTTCTTAACGGCGACGCAAGAAACGGGTGCGATGTGAAGACAGTTATTTTTGATCTCGACGGCACATTAGCGGATACCAGCGGAGATTTGATCGACGCGGCAAACGCATGTTTTACGTTGATGGGTGAGGGTAATTTGCTTGAATACGGCCACGACGCGGCAACCGCAATGCAAGGTGGGAAGGCTATGTTGCGTCTTGGTCTTGCACGGTTAGGACGAGGTGGTGATGAAGCAGAGCTGGAACGCCTATATCCTGTACTATTGCAGGCCTATGCAGGACAACTTGATAAGCACAGCTTCATGTTTGAAGGTGCGATGGACGCTGTCGAGGCATTGAAGTCCCTGAATTACCGGGTGGGTATATGCACCAATAAGCCCGAGGCCATGGCGCAAGAGTTAATGACCCGTTTAGGGGTTCGTGATCAGTTTGGATCATTGGTCGGGGCTGATACTTTTCCAGTTCGCAAACCGAACCCTCTGCCATTTGTTGAGGCGGTTAAAGGTGCAGGCGGTGACCCCAGACAATCCACCTTGATCGGTGACACAACGACTGACCGCGAGACTGCGCGCGCTGCTGGCGTCCCCTCTATCCTTGTGACATTCGGTCCATTGGGGCATGCGGTTGCGGACCTTAAGCCGGAAGGCTTAATCCATAATTACAGCGAATTGCCGGATATGGTTCAGTCGTTAATTGGCTGAAACAAATGATCGGTCAATGTGGTGAGCTTGCCTGTTTCTAAACGGTCAATTGCTGTTTCAATTGTCTGTGCGCGCTCCTGACCCAAAACCGGTGTTGCGAGTTTACGGTATTTATCCTTCAATTCGTCCGGTGAGGGCGGGCAAGTCGGATCCCATTTGGGCTCCATCCATTCGCTTTTAAGCGTTCGCCCATCGGTCAAATGTAGAGTGACCTTCGCAAGTCTCGTTTTTGGGAAGACTTCGTTGGCTTTTTTATCTTCGGTCATCATCATAGACCTCGATAACCGCAAAACCTCTGGGTCGCTTAACGCATCATCCGCGATATCTGCGGGGGTGATATCACCCTTGACCATGGCCACAGCGCAGGGAAATGACGTCGAATACTGCGCTTCGTCCGAGGCTTTGGGTTCCTTTGTCGCAAGGCGGACGCTTTCGTGAAAGGTCGAGACTTCGATTTTTACGACGTCTTGCGAAGTGAGACCGTGTTTTTGTCTAAGGCTCAACACACCTTCAATCGGGGCCTGTGCCCAGCGGCAAACCGGATAAGGCTTGTAGTATTGTTCCAGAATGTACCAACGCTCACCCAAATCTGCCCAATACTCGGGCGCTTGTTCGACCGTCAGGGCAGGGGCACCAGTAAAGCCTTTGGTGGCCAGTTTGACTGCGGATACTGCGCACATCGCGCCCCAACCAGATCCGTCTTTCACCATGGTCGGGTAATCGATGCAGCGCATCATCTGGCTTCGGGGACCGTGATACTCGGCTATGCCCAGCGCATGTCGGGTCGTTTCGCGATCGAGGTTCTTCAAACGTGCGATGCCTGCAACGGCCGCCACAGCGCCCCAACTGCCAGACGTGTGATAATCGGGACAAGTGCCATGCTGTGCAACAGATGTACGCGCGCCAACTTCATAGCCAACAACAATGGCCGTTAAGAAATCTTGACCATCGACATCAAGTTGATGTGCGATCGGCAATAGTGCCGAAATCAACGGACAACCAATATGACCTTTGGCCGGATTAAAACCATCGTGTCCGTCTAAGCTGTCAATCATCATGCCTGCTGCTAACGCCACACCGGAAGCTGAAGCAGTTCGGTCGTCAAAAAGCATTGGCAAAGTGCCGCCAAACTCCTCGTTCGCCGTTTCGCGGATAATTTGGCTTGTGCGTGATTGGTACCCGCCTGCGGCAACGCCCAGAGTGTCAAGCAAGTTGAGCTTACTGGTATCGACAACCTTGCTGGACAGGTCTGCCCAGCGGGTGTCGAGAATGAAATCGACGGGATCAAGCGCGGTCATGTTGGATCCTCCTGTCTCTATCCTGCTGCCAGCAAGCAGGACAATCGCCCCTGATACCGACATTTCAGCATGGGTTTTTCGACATTGACGTGACCCTGAAGCTAGGCCAATTTCGCGCTATGAAAACAGCATTCACTGGTAGTTTTACCCAGCAAGAACCCATTCCGGAAAGCGCGATTGAGACAGCCGTCGAAATCATGCGAAGCGGGCGTTTGCATCGTTACAATTTGGTTGGGGACGACGAGGGAGAAGTCTCGGCGCTTGAGCGAGAGTTCGCAGCCTCTACCGGTGCCAAATACTGTCTTGCTGTTGCCTCTGGCGGCTATGCAATCGCGACGGCGCTTCGGGCGCTGGGGGTGAAAGCTGGTGACCGGGTGTTGACCAACGCGTTTACGTTGGCACCGGTTCCAGGGGCGATAGCAAGTATCGGTGCGGTACCGGTGTTTGTTGGCGTGTCCGAACAGTTGACAATTGATCTCGAGGATTTGCAGGCGAAATCTGAAGTCGCTGACGTCTTGGTGCTTAGCCACATGCGCGGTCATTTGTGTGACATGGATGAGCTGATGGAAATTTGCCGGTCTGCGGATATCAAAGTCATCGAAGACTGTGCGCACACTATGGGCGCTAGTTGGAACGGGGTTCCATCAGGTCGGCACGGTGATATGGCGTGCTATTCGACGCAAACCTACAAACACATCAACTCGGGCGAGGGTGGATTGCTGACAGGTGACGATCCGCAAATCATGGCGCGGGCGACGATGTTGACGGGTTCCTATATGCTCTATGCGCGCCACGGTGCAGCGCCTGATCCTGAGGAATTTGAGCAGCTAAAGTACACTACGCCCAATGTTTCAGGGCGAATGGATCACCTGAGGGCAGCGATTTTGCGACCCCAAGTTAAGGACCTTGCTCGGCAGTGTGAGCGTTGGAATGAGCGCTATCACGCGGTTGAAAATGTTCTACGCGGCACATCGGGTTTGACTGTGATTGAGCGACCAGAACAAGAGACCTATGTTGGGTCATCTATCCAGTTCCTACTGCTCGATTGGAGCGACGAAAAGGTCAACGAAGTCATCTCTCGTTGTTCAGATCGAGGCGTTGAAATGAAGTGGTTTGGTGGCGCAGAACCGAACGGCTTTACGTCACGCTACGATAGCTGGCGCTATGCCCCGTCAGAGCGCATGCCAGCTTCTGATCGCATCCTAAAAGGCATCGTCGACATGCGGCTTCCGTTGACGTTTAGCGTTGATGACTGCGCGTTCATTGCACAGATTATCCGTGAAGAAGTGTCCGCGGTGTTTCAGTCGACGTAGTTTTTAGCACCTGATTCATGGCAATCTTTCTTGCCCGTGACGCCACGTGTCATTTGACGCGCGAGACGTATCTGTGGCAATAAATGAACAAGTGTTCAATAACTGACTTGGAGCGGCCCCAAATGTTTACTGCAGCGATGAAATTTGATCTTGGTGAGGACGTTAATGCCCTTCGAGAAATGGTCCATCGCTGGGCGCAAGAACGCATTAAGCCGATGGCGGCCGAGGTTGATCAAAAAAACGAGTTTCCAAATAAGCTTTGGAAAGAAATGGGCGAACTCGGATTGCTGGGTATTACGGTGCCCGAAGCCTTTGGCGGGGCTGATATGGGGTACCTGGCGCATTTGATTGCGGTTGAAGAGATCTCTCGCGTGTCGGCGTCAATCGGTCTTTCGTACGGTGCGCATTCGAACCTATGCGTCAATCAAATCAAATTGAACGGCACTGATGAGCAAAAACAAAAATATCTGCCGGGTTTGGTGTCTGGTAAAAATGTAGGCGCACTTGCAATGTCTGAAGCTGGCGCAGGCTCTGATGTCGTTGGAATGAAACTGAAGGCCGAAAAAAAGAACGGATACTACACGCTTAATGGCACCAAGTACTGGATAACCAACGGTCCTGATGCGGACACACTGGTGGTATACGCCAAGACTGATCCTGAGGCCGGCTCCAAAGGAATTACGGCCTTCATTATCGAAAAATCGATGGCGGGGTTCTCGACGTCACCCCATTTTGATAAAATGGGTATGCGCGGCTCGAATACAGCAGAACTGGTTTTTGAGGACGTTGAGGTGCCGTTCGAAAACATCCTTGGCGAAGAAGGCAAAGGCGTTCGGGTACTTATGAGCGGCCTTGATTACGAACGCGTCGTGCTTTCAGGCGTTAACATCGGTATTATGGCAGGCTGCATGGATGAAGCTATGCCATATATGGTGGAGCGCAAACAGTTTGGTCAGCCCATCGGTAGCTTCCAACTTATGCAGGGCAAAATTGCCGATATGTACACCAAAATGAATTCAGCGCGGGCATATGCGTACGAAGTTGCCAAAGCTTGTGACCGTGGGGAAGTTACACGGCAGGATGCTGCAGCGTGTGTGCTCTATGCCTCTGAAGAGGGCATGAATGTCGCTCACCAAGCAGTTCAGGCGATGGGTGGTGCGGGCTTTATGAATGACAGCGCTGTGAGCCGTATGTTCCGCGACGCAAAACTGATGGAAATCGGTGCCGGAACCTCAGAAATCCGGCGTATGCTGATCGGACGCGAATTGGTTTCGGGAATGATGTAGTATGCTATCGAATTCTGCTTCCTACAAAGACCTTAAGGATGGATTTTCTTGGGACATTCCCGAGCGTCTAAATATGGCGTTTCAGGTCTGTGACTCTTGGGCAGAATTCTATCCTTCGCGAACAGCTTTGATTGACATGACTGGCGACGAACGTCGGGATGTTTCTTACGGTGAGTTGCAGAAGATGGCAGATGGGTTGGCACTCTATCTCGCAGAGCGCGTTCAACCGGGCGAGCGTGTTGGGGTGCTTCGAACTCAGTCAATTTGGACTGCGGCGGCACATATAGCAATTTGGAAAGTCGGAGCGATATCGATCCCGCTTTTTAAGCTATTCGCGCAGGATGCCTTACAGGTTCGGCTTGGCGATGCAGATGCCAGATTGGTTGTGTGTGATGAATTCACTGCAGCTCAGGTTCAAGAACTAGGATTTCCCACTTGCGTGCCTGAAAACATCTCATTTTCTGAAGAGGCATTTGCACCACGCAACACTTCTGCTGAAGATCCAGCCGTCTTAATCTATACATCTGGAACGACCGGCAGCCCCAAAGGCGCTTTGCATGCGCATCGCGTTTTGACAGGTCATTTGCCCGGTGTTGAGATCAGTCACAACTTGCTTGGTCAGCAAGGAGATGTCCTTTGGACACCAGCTGATTGGGCATGGATCGGCGGGTTGTTTGATGTTCTGATGCCTGGTCTTGCGCTGGGTGTACCCGTCGTTGCCAGTCGATCAGATAAGTTTAGTGCAGAGCATTGCCAGAAAGTAGTCTCAGACGCGGGGGTGCGAAACATCTTCTTTCCGCCAACTGCGCTGCGCATGCTGAAGGCCGAGGGTGTCGGGATCCAAGGACTAAGAACTATTGCGTCCGGCGGAGAGCCTCTGGGTCCGGAAATGCTCGAATGGGGGCAGACGGCCTTTGGTTTAACCGTCAATGAATTCTACGGCCAAACCGAATGTAATATGATTGCTTCGTCAGCATCAGAACTGTTTGATGCGGTGCCCGGATGTATCGGCAGGCCTGTCCCTGGTCACGAAATTGCGGTTCTGGATGAAGATGGCAACCCAACTTCTGAAGAAGGCGACATAGCCGTAAAACGTGGTTCTGCTAGCATGATGTTGGAGTATTTGAACAAACCCGTCGAAACCGCGGCCAAATTCAAAGGGTCGTGGATGCTGACAGGTGATCGAGGGGTATGGCAAGGTGATTACCTTCGATTTGTTGGGCGTGAAGACGACGTTATCACCAGTGCAGGTTACCGTATTGGACCTTCGGAAATCGAAGATTGCTTACTAAAGCATCCATCCGTTGCAACGGTCGGCGTGGTCGGCAAGCCAGATGAACTTCGGACGGAAATTGTCAAAGCCTACGTAGTATTGAAGCCGGATGTTTTGGGTTCGGATGCTCTGGTCCAAGATTTGCAAGACTTGGCTAGATCACGCGTCTCGAAGCATTCCTACCCCCGAGAAATCACATTTCTAAACAGCCTGCCGATGACAGTCACAGGCAAAATCATACGCAAAGACCTGAAACGCCGCGCTATGGCCGAAAAGGAACAGAAGTCATGAAGCTTCAATCCAAAGTTTTGACGAATTCTGACGAGTTCAAAAAGAATACAGCCTCGCATGAAGATGCTTTGCGGCTCGTCCACGAAGCTGCCATGGCCGCGCAAATGGGTGGCGGTGAGCGAAGCCGCGATCGCCATCTAAGTCGTGGCAAAATGCTTCCACGTGATCGGGTAGGTAATTTGCTCGATCCCGGGTCGCCTTTCTTGGAAATAGGCGCGACGGCTGCGCACGGCATGTACGGTGGGGCTGCACCTGCCGCTGGCGTTGTCGCAGGCATAGGCAAAGTCCACGGGCAAGACGTTATGGTCGTGTGCAACGATGCCACGGTCAAGGGCGGCAGTTACTATCCTTTGACGGTCAAAAAACACCTCCGCGCGCAAGAGATTGCGCAAGAATGCCGTTTGCCTTGCATATATCTTGTCGACAGTGGTGGGGCGAACCTACCCAACCAAGATGAGGTGTTCCCAGACCGCGACCACTTTGGCCGAATATTCTACAATCAGGCGCGCATGTCTGCGCAAGGCATTCCCCAAATTGCGGTTGTGATGGGATCCTGCACAGCCGGCGGCGCTTACGTGCCAGCCATGTCCGACATCACGATCATCGTGAAAGAACAGGGCACAATTTTTCTTGCTGGCCCACCCCTTGTGAAAGCAGCAACCGGTGAGGTTGTCTCGTCAGAAGACTTGGGTGGTGGTGATGTTCATACACGCCTGTCCGGTGTTGCCGATTATTTGGCCGAGGATGATGCACATGCGCTCGCCCTCGCACGCAGGGCGGTCAGTCATTTGAACATGAGCAAGCCAAAAACCGTTGAATGGCAAAGCCCTGAAGAACCAGCTTATGATCCGGATGAGCTTTTTGGCGTGGTTCCTGCGGATCTGCGAACACCATACGACATCCGCGAAGTGATTGCGCGCACAGTTGACGGATCAAGGTTTGATGAGTTCAAACCACGCTTTGGCGAAACGCTGGTGACGGGCTTCGCCCATATCAAAGGTTGCCCTGTTGGAATAGTCGCCAACAACGGCGTCTTGTTCAGCGAAGCGGCCCAAAAGGGTGCTCATTTCGTCGAGCTGTGTTCGCAACGCAAAATACCGCTGGTATTCCTGCAAAATATCACCGGTTTCATGGTTGGGCGTAAGTACGAAAACGAAGGCATTGCGCGTCACGGCGCCAAAATGGTGACCGCGGTCGCTTCCACTTCTGTGCCCAAGGTCACCATGCTGGTCGGTGGATCGTTTGGTGCGGGTAACTACGGCATGGCTGGGCGCGCCTATCAGCCTCGCTTCTTGTGGACATGGCCAAACAGCCGGATTTCCGTCATGGGCGGAGAACAAGCGGCGGGTGTTCTTGCGACGGTAAAGCGGGACGCGATTGAGCGCGGTGGCGGAAAGTGGAGCACAGAAGAAGAAGCCGACTTCAAGCGCCCGACGATCGATATGTTCGAAGAACAAAGCCATCCTCTCTATGCGTCGGCGCGGCTTTGGGATGATGGGATCATTGATCCGCGCAAGTCTCGGGATGTTTTGGCGCTGAGCCTAACAGCGGCGTTGAACGCGCCGATCGATGAAACCCGTTTTGGCCTGTTTAGAATGTGAGGTTGGAGCATGAGTATTTTTGCAAAGATAAAGATGCCACAGAACGATACCCGCATGGGTCTGGAGAATAGCCGTGTTTGACAAAATTCTTATCGCCAACCGAGGTGAAATTGCCTGTCGGGTTATGGAAACTGCAACGTCGTTGGGCGTTAAAACTGTGGCGGTGTATTCGGATGCGGATGCTGGCTCAAAACATGTAGCGCTTGCGGATGAAGCAGTACATATCGGCGGATCTGCGCCTGCTGACAGTTATCTTCGTGGGGATGTCATTATCTCTGCGGCACTAAAAACTGGAGCAAAAGCGATCCATCCGGGATACGGATTTTTGTCAGAAAACCCTGATTTCGTTGATCAGATCGAAGCTGCGGGTCTCACTTTCATCGGACCTGCAGCCAATGCTATTCGTGCGATGGGATTGAAGGATGCGGCCAAGGTGCTGATGCAGCAGGCCAACGTGCCGGTCGTGCCTGGGTATCACGGTGAAAATCAGGACGATGATTATCTTGCGATTGAGGCAGGTAAGATCGGCTATCCTGTGTTGATTAAGGCCGTTGCAGGCGGTGGCGGCAAAGGGATGCGTCTTGTCGAAGTGGCGGATGGTTTTCTAGAAGGGCTAGCGTCGGCACGTGCAGAGGCGCGCACGGCCTTTGGAAACGATGCTGTTCTTGTGGAAAAATACATTACCAAACCACGGCATATCGAAGTGCAGGTCTTTGGTGACGGTGAAAAAGCGGTTCATTTGTTTGAGCGTGATTGTTCACTGCAACGACGCCACCAAAAGGTCATCGAGGAAGCCCCTGCACCCGGCATGACGTCTGAAATGCGCGAAGCGATGGGCGCGGCTGCAGTGAAGGCTGCCGAAGCGATTAATTACAAAGGCGCTGGAACCGTGGAATTCATAGTCGACGGTTCGGATGGACTGCGGCCGGACGGTTTTTGGTTCATGGAAATGAACACGCGACTGCAAGTTGAGCATCCGGTAACCGAGGCCATAACAGGCGTGGATCTTGTCGAGTGGCAGCTAAGGGTTGCGGCTGGTGAACCGTTGCCAGCGGTCCAAGATGACCTATCGATCAGCGGGCACAGTTTTGAAGCAAGGCTATACGCCGAGGATGTTCCCGCTGGGTTCTTACCAGCAACTGGCATGTTGGAACACTTGCGATTTCCAGATTGGGCACGTTCGGACAGTGGCGTGCGGCAGAGCGATGCGATTAGCCCGTTTTATGACCCGATGATCTCAAAGGTCATTGTGCATGGAAGCACACGTTCGATCGCGCTCAACAGGCTTGCGGCGGCTCTGGATCAGACCGAAGTTGGCGGCACTGTCACAAACCTATCGTTTCTAAGTGCGTTGGCGCGCCACGAAGGGTTTGCAGAGGGTGACGTGGATACTGATTTGATCGCACGCGACCTCGATACATTGACGGCCTCAGGCGAAACTTCGGTCGAAACGAAGGCTCTCGCAGCCCTAAAGGCCAGTGGGATGATGGATCAGACATCCGAACCATCCGGTTTTTCCCTCTGGGCGCCTTTGGTGCACGACATCCATTTACTGCTAGGTGATCTGCCCGTTGTCGTTGGATTAAGGTCCCTTGGTACGAACAGACACTTGCTTACAGTTAATGGATCTAAGGTCGAAGCGAAGTTTGCGCGCGGATGCTGGAAGCTCAACGATGCAAAGGCGGCTTCAACGGCGCTTCACGGCGATCACGTGACGGTCTTTCAAAGTGGCGGCGCGAGTTTCAAGATCGTCGATGCTTTGGACCGAGCTACAAGTGCAACTGGCAACGGCAACCTTGTCGAGGCACCTATGCCAGGTGCAGTGCGTGCAGTCCTTGCCGCAAAGGGTGATAAAGTTGTTGAGGGACAAAAACTGGTGATTCTTGAGGCTATGAAAATGGAGCATGCTCTGCTTGCGGCACGCGACGGACTTGTTGAAGAACTTTTGGTGACCGAAGGGGATCAGGTTGAAGCAGGTGCTGCATTGATCGTTTTGGAGGAAGTCGAGGCGTGATCCGGCGCCATCCGGCTGTTTTAGGTAACCATCTGCGATCGTCAGAGATTTTGGCGCCCGCTGGAGATGGAAAAAGATGGGTTATGGACAAGCGTCCAAACTAGGGAAGCGAAATGACACAAGACGTCGTTGAGATATTTGAAGTTGGGCCGCGCGATGGTTTGCAAAACGAAATGCGCCAAATCCCTACTGCTGAAAAGATCGCTCTGGTCAATAAACTGAGCGAAGCGGGCTTTCGTCGGATTGAAATCGCAAGTTTCGTGAGCCCAAAATGGGTACCTCAAATGGCCGACAGCGCGGTTGTCCTTGCTGGGATCAAGCGCGCCGCAAATATCAGTTACGCAGCGCTAACGCCGAACCTTAAAGGACTGGAACGCGCGATTGATGCGAAAGCAGATGAGGTCGCGATATTCGGCAGTGCTTCTGAGGGATTTTCAAAGGCAAACATAAACGCGACGATTTCAGAAAGTCTTGAACGGTTCGTTCCTGTAGTTGAGGCAGCGCAAGCCGTCGGGTTGCCCGTGCGGGGATATGTTTCCTGTGTGGTCGAGTGTCCCTATGATGGATTTGTTGACCCTGAAGCTGTTGCAAAGGTCGTGGCAGCGTTGCGCGATATGGGATGCTATGAGGTTTCACTAGGCGACACGATTGGTCGGGCGACGCCTGAACAGACCGACAGAATGCTATCTGCGGTATTGAATGAATTGCCTGCACAACAGTTGGCTGGCCATTTTCACGACACATCTGGGCGCGCCTTGGCAAACATTTCAGTCGCACTTGAACGTGATTTGCGCGTTTTTGACGCTGCCGTTGGTGGATTGGGTGGTTGTCCTTATGCGCCGGGAGCCGCTGGCAATGTCGCGACAGAGGCTGTTGCGCGGTATGTAGAGAAGGCTGGATACCAGACTGGCTTGGACATGAATATTTTGGAACAAGCTTCGACGCTCGCAAAAGGAATGCGCCATGACTGAAACAATACGTATTGATCGGGATGATCGCGGTGTTGCGACGATTTGGATGGTTCGAACCGACAAGCACAATGCCCTTTCTGCCTTGATGATGGATGAACTGACAACGGCCGCCGGTGATCTTGGCAGCGATGATTCAGTTCGTTGTGTGATCCTAGCAGCAGAAGGGAAAAGCTTTTGCGCGGGCGGAGATCTCGGATGGATGCGTGATCAGTTTGATGCTGATTCTAAAACCAAAGAGACTGAGGCACGACGGCTTGCCAATATGCTCTGGGCGTTAAATTTTCTGCCCAAGCCGCTGATTGGGCGGATGCAGGGCAACGCCTTTGGCGGGGGCGTGGGAATGGCAAGCGTTTGCGATGTGGCGATTGGTGTGGATGGGCTGAAGATGGGCCTGACGGAAACCAAACTCGGGCTGATTCCAGCGACGATCGGGCCATATGTGCTAGCCAGAATGGGCGAAGCAAACGCACGGCGCGT
>ERZ1048872.306-NODE-306-length-57391-cov-6.587885_pt1 | contig 57391 bp, 58 predicted proteins | sample MGYA00383100_ERZ1048872 | MGnify/ENA primary metagenome ERZ1048872 (study PRJEB29581, sample SAMEA5548370) | metagenome | biome: marine; feature: coastal; material: water | depth 50 m | study: Short-term variability in the microbial, nano- and picoplankton...
AGTAATAGGAAATGGTTTTGTGGCACCTAATGTTTTAATTAATGTTTTCAATGATATTGACTTTGGTGAAGTTCTGCTTTTTCAATCCGAGATGCAATCTTTTACAATAGAGAATGTTGGTAATGCGCAAGTTGGTGTTACAATGTTGCAAGTTCCTTCAGGGTTTGATGTCGATTGGAATGGTGGAATAATACCCGTTGGACAATCTCAAATTGTTAATGTAACCTTTATACCAATAGATACTGTGGTATATTCAGGAGAAATTGTCGTGTTAAGTAATGCAACACCTATTAATAATTCTATATCCGTAAACGGATTAGGTATTACTGATGATACCATTTCGATCGAAGGTAATTTACAATTTGGGGACATAGAAATTAATACTTCTGACCAAAGAACTTTTACAATAACAAATAATAGTATAAATAATGTAAATGTTAGTTCTATTGATATTCCTGAAGGATTTACTGTTAATTGGTCTTCTGGCGTTATACCAGGCAATTCAACTCAGGACGTTGAGGTGACATTTAATCCGCAAGAGGTTCAGGTTTATGATGGAGTAATCACTGTAAATAATGATTTAGATGACGAAAATAATACAGCCTCAATCACTGGCGAAGGAGTTGTTTTAGACTTTGTCTATCCTAGTAATGGTAATTACGGTGTAAATATATTAGATGTAAATAATGGTGGATTTGGCGGTGCAACATACTCAATGCGTGCATTAATTCCAAAGCTAAGTCAATTAAGAGTTAGAGTAACAGGAAGTTTTGCTTTAATAAGTAATAATCCAAATGCAGGAGATTGGACTTGGCAAGTTAGTGGTGGTGGCCCAAATCTAGTTGTTGAATTTGATTCTGCACAAGATGGAGTTTTAGATTTTGCGCTTCTCATAAATCCGGCAGGAGTATTAATTGAGGTTTTTGAGGAAGGAGCAACAGAACCAACCTTTACAAATAATTAATGTGTTTACTAAATTACTCAATTTGAGTATTGTTACGGATTTTAATTAGTTATAAATTTGTTAAGCTATTAATTAATTCTTAGGGGAATTAGGGTAAATGCCTAAAGATCAATTCATTTGTTTCTTTTAGGCATTTTTTATTTACGTCTATTTATTTTTAGATAATTGATACTATTTATACAAAAAACGTAAATCTTCATTCGAAAATACCCTCTCAATATTGTACCTTTGTTTTCGTTTTAAAAATCGATAAATATTATCTTATGAATTCATACGACGTAGCAATAATTGGTTCAGGACCTGGTGGATATGTAGCCGCAATACGATGTGCACAATTAGGCATGAAAACAGCATTAATCGAAAAATATTCGACACTTGGTGGAACATGTCTCAATGTAGGTTGTATACCAAGTAAAGCCTTGTTAAGTTCTTCTCATCACTATGAAGAAGCTACTAAGCACTTTGAAGACCATGGTATTGAGATTCCTGGTGAAATAAAGGTCAATCTCGAAAAAATGATTGCCAGAAAACAAGCTGTTGTAGATCAAACTACTGGCGGAATTGATTTCTTAATGAAGAAAAATAATATCGATGTTTATGAAGGTCTTGGATCGTTTATAGATGCAACTCATATTAAGATTGAAGGTAAGGATGCTGGTGAAATTGAAGCTAAGAATATAATCATAGCTACAGGTTCTAAGCCATCTAATTTACCCTTTATTACGTTAGATAAAGAACGCATAATTACATCAACAGAAGCCTTAAAACTAAAAGAAATTCCTAAACATTTAATCATCATTGGAGGTGGAGTTATTGGTTTGGAATTGGGTCAGGTTTACTACAGACTTGGAGCTCAGGTAACTGTAATTGAGTACATGGACAGAATTTTACCAACTATGGATGCTGGCTTGTCTAAAGAGTTAAATAAAGTCTTTAAGAAAGCCAAATGTAAAATGATGATGTCGCACAAAGTACAATCTGTGGAGCGCAAAGGAGAAGAAGTTATTGTAAAAGCGAAGAACAAGAAGGGCGAAGTTGTTGAGTTTAAAGGAGATTATTGTTTGGTGTCCGTTGGTCGTCGTCCCTATACAGATGGTTTAAATGCAGAAGCTGCTGGTGTAACCATTAACGAACGAGGACAGGTTGCAGTGAATGAGCATCTGCAAACATCCGCTTCAAATATTTATGCTATTGGAGATGTGGTTAGAGGAGCAATGTTAGCACACAAGGCAGAAGAAGAAGGAGTGTTTGTGGCCGAAACCATAGCCGGACAAAAACCACATATCGATTATAACTTAATTCCTGGTGTGGTTTATACTTGGCCAGAAGTAGCTGCAGTTGGTAAAACCGAGGAAGAACTAAAAGCCGAAGGCATCGCCTATAAGGCTGGGCAGTTCCCATTTAGAGCCTTAGGTAGAGCTAGAGCAAGTGGAGATATAGATGGTTTTGTAAAGATATTGGCCGATAAAACCACGGATGAGGTCTTAGGTGTACATATGATTGGTGCACGTTGTGCTGATTTAATAGCCGAAGCCGTAACGGCAATGGAATTTAGAGCATCAGCTGAAGACATCTCTAGATATTCACATGCGCATCCAACGTTTGCAGAAGCGATAAAGGAAGCGGCTTTAGCGGCAACTGAGAATAGAGCATTACATGTGTAACATATTCCTGCGAAATCAGGAATCTCATTTTATAAAAGCGAACATTTCTTGTTCGCTTTTCTCATGTTAGTAAATATGAAAAAACGATTTCTTTATGACTTGTTCTCCCAAGTTAAAGATTACCTTAGAAAAAACACTGCCACCACTAACAGATAATAGCCTTGTCGTTGTACTAGATATAGCAGATGATCAATTAATTAGTGGACAATAAGTTGGTGTCATTGAAGCAAAAGATGGTGGCTTGGCAGTAAATTGTACCTATCACGAAAATGTGCTTAACCTAAAGAAAATGGCTAGGCAAGCTGGTGCTAATATCATAAAAATTATACAGCATAAAACACCTGATAAATGGAGTAGTTGTCATCGCTTAAAAGCTAAAATCTATAAAGTCACGAATCCAAAACTGCATGAGACAAAAATAGAATGGAGTTTAGAAAGAAAACTAACTTGGGAAGACTTTAAAGGTGTACCAAATCTTAAAGAAAATCCTGACACGTTAGCATTAACAAGTTCTGGTTTTGGTTACGAAACGGGAGTGGGTATGTTTAAAAAAGGTGAAATTTTTGTGCAAAGTGTGTTTGATACAAACCAAAGTTGGTTTGTGCCAGAAGGAGAAACAGACTATGTGCTTAGACACGAGCAAATTCATTTTGATATTACTGAAATCTTTTCAAGGAAGTTAAGGAAGGAATTAGTAGAAGCAAAGGTGACGAGCACCAATTTTATTACAGCCAAACCAATTTTTGACCGGGTTTTTAACGAAATGCGAAATCGACAAAAACGTTATGACCAAGAAACTGTACGAGGCGAAAAAAAGGAAACTCAAGAATATTGGGAAGCAATTATTGAGCTAGAATTGGCTAAGTATGAGTTTTATAAAAGCAATTAAAGTTCTTTTATTAAATCCGTAATGCGTAAGCGATTGCTGTAATCATCTTCATTTATATCTCTTACAAAGCAATAGGCACTTATTTCCTCGTTTATTACTTTTTTAGAAAGCTGCTCTACGGTATAAGGTCCAAATTCTTTTGATTTTTCGATATAGTAAAACTCGTGTTCGTAAATAAGAGTACTAACTTTCTGTTTGTACTTCTCTTTTAAAAACACATGTATATCTTCAATAGAATTTAATGCGTCACCATATTTTGTTGCATTGATATAAAGCGCAAATTCTTCTTTATCTTCTTGATTAAGTACTAGTATATCATCATCTTTAAAGTAGGCTTTCACAGCAATCAATCCATCTTCAGTTTCAATAGAGAATATATTTTTAAAATTAAGTGTCCAAGACGTTTTAATCATAGTATTCTGTCTGCAGATTTCTAATATATTATCTTTTTTAAACGTATATATAGATTTCTTTTTCGAAATACCATTTACCAAAACCCATTGCTGATTTATAAAATGAGAGTCGTGATGATACTCATAATTAAAAGGTTTTAAATTAGGGATAGTATGATGTAGGTAATCACTCATTAAGAAGTAAATATAATAGTTGATACTAGTTGTGTAACGTTAAATTTGGGTAAATATTAAACCTAAATCTAAGATTTTTGACTAAAATTTAAAAATTGAAACTCATCAATTCGGTTAACTGTATAAGCATTCGATAAAGTGAAGCAACCTAATCTGAAAATCTAAATATTAAAGACAACGTAATTCAATAGATGTTTTTTAATTCTGTAATTTTGCAAAAACAACGCAATGGAAGAACTAACGCTCACCACACCAGCACTTTTATTTTCTGCTATTTCTCTGATTATGCTGGCATACACTAACCGATTTTTAGCATACGCGGCAGTAATTAGAAATCTAAGTGAAAAATATAAAGAGAAGAAAGAAGACTCCCTAATAAGGCAAATTGAAAACCTAAAGCTAAGATTAAATCTAACACGTTGGATGCAGATTTTTGGAATTAGCAGCCTTCTGCTTTGTGTGTTGACTATGTTTTTAATTTATATAGATCAACATATTGTAGCGGTTTGGATTTTTGGTGTAGCATTGTTATTGTTGATTTTATCACTAACACTATTGATTAGAGAGATTCAAATTTCAGCTCAAGCTTTACAGCATCATTTGGCTGATATGGAAGACAATTTAAAAAAGTAAGAATCTTTTTGAAACAATTGTGACTTATTAAAAAAGAGCGTGTCTTACATTTAATAACTATAACCAAATACGAACTAACATTTTAATTTGATAACTGACGCAATTCATAGCCTAACCGATGAAGAGCTTGTAGAGACAATCGTGAAAACTAACGATACTATGTTGTTCGAGGTGCTGTACGACAGATATGCGAATATGGTTTATAATAAATGTTATGGTTTTGCAAATGGTGAAGATGAAGCCAAAGATTTAACACAGGATGTGTTTTTAAGGGTCTTTGTTAGATTAGGCAGTTTTAAAGGAAAATCAAAATTTTCTACTTGGCTATATGCATTTACATATAATCATTGTGTAAATTATGTGACAAGAAATACAGCTAAGAAGATTGAGAAAAAATCAGTTAATTCTGATAGTATTGAAAATTTAGGTGAGTATTTAGATTCTACTCGAGAGTTTCAGAATATGAGAGTAGAGAATTTGAAGAATGCAATGGAGATGATTTCTCCAGATGAGAAAATGATACTATTATTTAAATACCAAGACAATTTGTCTATAAGAGAATTGTCCGAAGCATTAGATATTGGTGAGAGCGCAGTTAAAATGCGGTTAAAAAGAGCAAAAGAAAAACTTATACATAAGTACAATAATTATACGAAGGATGGAAAATCCATTTAAGCAAATAAATCAGCCTTTAAAAGAAGTTCCTCCGGAACTTAAGAGCAAAGTCATGCACGATATCGCTATGGCTAAGCTCTTGATGGATTTAGCTGAGCTATTTTCGTATAATCTAGGCTATATTATTGATAGTGTAAGCAGTAGTAGAGGCAAATAAATATATAAAAAACCCTAACATTAAATTATTAGTATGGAAAAAGTAAGCGGATTTAAAAACATAGCAATGGAGTCCTTATCAACAATGTGGTTAGAGATTTCTGCAATATTCCCAAATTTGATTGGGACATTTTTCGTTTTAATTATTGGCTTTTTTTTCACAAAGCTTATTGTAAAAATTATTAAAAAGGTTTTAAAACTAACTAAGGTTAGTAAACTAGATGAAAAGATTAACGAGATCGAAATTGTAGAAGGTAAAAACCTAAATTTCGATACAGTTAAAGTGGTATCTAGCTTTGTGAAATGGTTAATGTACATAATACTCATTATTATGGCCTCTGATATTATGGGGCTGAAAATTATTTCTGAGCAAATAAGTGATCTATTAGCTTATTTACCAAAATTATTGACGGCTTTAGTCATATTTATGATAGGCTTACTCTTTGCCAATTTTGTTAAAAATGGTTTAAAGTCACTTTTTGAATCTATGGACATGTCTGGTGGCAAATTAATTAGTCAAACGGTATTTTTCTTATTACTAACTTTTATTTCTATAACAGCTTTAAACCAGGCAGGTATTGATACTGAGATTATTACCAATAATATAAATACGATTATAGCGGCTTTTCTATTAGCCTTTGCCATTGCTTTTGGCTTTGGTGCGAGAGAAGTTGTAAGCAAATTGCTTAAAGCATTTTACGTACGCAAGACCTTTGAGATAGGGCAAAACATAGTTTTTAATAACGAAGAATATACAGTAGATTCTGTAGAGAATATATCAGTTATATTAAAAAATTTAAAAGGTAAATTAGTCGTTCCAATAGACGATTTAGTAGAAAATCAAGTACAAATGCAGGATTAACTATAAGGTTAGGGTTATAGGTTTTATTTTATAATAAAATGTAATCCTGCACGTACTTGACTTATAAATAGACCTTTTCATTAGTTTGAAAAGGTCTTTTATTTTAATACTGTAATACTACTTTTTCTTATTGCGTTTGTTATAATTTTTATCTCCTCTAGTTTTAGGCTTTTTATATTTCTTAGCAATTTCTCGTCTATATGAGCCTCCTAAATTTTCTTTCTTGTTCTTATCCTTCTTTTCATGAAAAGCAGGGCCAGGTGCATCTTCTTCTCTACGTTTTATTGGATTGTAGTGTTCCTTTATTTGTGGACGTTCTTCTTCAATCAATTCTGTTGAAATTTCTACATTCTCAGGTATGCTTATTGTAGCGATACTAATTTGCATTAACGCTTCTATACGTTCTCTAGAATCTTGTTCCTTTTCGGTAGAAAAAAGTAGTGTGTGACCTTCCTTTTCCGCTCGACCAGTTCTACCAATCCTATGCATATAATTTTCCGGGTAATCAGGTGTATCAAAATTAATAACATGAGAAATGTCTTCAATATCCAAACCACGTGCCATGACATCTGTGGCTATTAGCAACCGATTTTCACCTTCTCTAAACTGTTCTATACTTCTTAATCTGTAATTTTGAGTTTTATTAGAATGAATAACACAAGCTTGTCCCGAGAATAATTCTTCGAGTTTATCAAATAAGCGATCTGCCATGCGTTTATAAGCTACAAAAATCAAAACTTTAGAATAGTTGTCCTCATCTCGTAGCAAATGTTCTAATAGATTAACTTTTGTATAAAAATTAGGAACATCGTAACGTTCTTGCTTTATATTTTCCAAAGGTGTACCAGAAACCGCAATAGATACCTTGCTAGGATCGATAAAAAAGTCTGTAATTAATTCGTCAACATCTTTTGTCATAGTAGCCGAAAACATAATGTTTTGGCGACGTTCAGGCAGAATATCAAAAATATTCATGAGTTGATGTCTAAAACCTAAATCTAGCATTACATCAACTTCGTCAATTACTAATTTCTGTATGGATTTGAGTTGTAGTACTCTGCTCACCGCTAAATCATACAAACGGCCAGGTGTCGCTACAATAATATCTTGACCTTGTGCAACGGCTTGTTTTTGCGTGTTGATATTGGTACCTCCATAAACACCCAATACACGATTATTTATATATTTAGAAAATTTTTCAATCTCACTTACGACTTGCACTACAAGTTCTCTCGTAGGAACTAAAACCAATACTCTAGGATTTTCTTGTCTAGAATATTTAAGATTTCTTAAAATTGGTAGCATATACGCGAGCGTCTTTCCAGTACCAGTTTGAGCTATCCCAACCACGTCTTTACCTGATGCAACAACATTAAATGATTCTTCTTGTATAGGTGTAGGAGTATCAAAACCTAAATCTTCTAAGGCATTATAAAGCGGAGTATTTAATTTTAAATCCTGAAAAGTCACGTCGTTTAATTTTACTGCAAAGCTACTATTTATAATCTTCTTACACTAAAAGACGATTGTCAATTTCTATGCTATAACTTGCTGTAAAGGTAGAATTTGCTTTAAGGGCAATTATGCCTTCCTTGTTTTCAATTCTCTGATTTGTTGTATCTGCATCGGCAATTCCATGCCAAGGTTCTATACAAACATAAGGCGCATTTGGTTTGGCCCATATTCCTAAATAAGGAAAATCTTCAAATTTTAAGGATAAAATAGCTCCTTTAGTTTTGTGTTTTAAAGTGATTTTATTTGATGTTAAGTCCTTAAATATCAGCGCGTCATTGCTAAATAATTCACCATAAAGATTAATGGTTTTACCATTTGTGATAATAGGTTTTGTTTTATCAGTTAACAGGCCATTTTCCATATTTAGTAAATATGTTTCACTGTTTTCTGTGTTTTCAAATTCCAGACAATAATCAGTATAATCCTCATCTTTAAACAAAGGGCAGGCAAAAGCAGGATGACCACCCACTGAAAAATACAATGTTTTACTATCTATATTTTTAATAGTGTGTTTTACGGTTAAGACATTGTTTATTAATGTATAGGTGATTTCAAATTGAAACAAAAAAGGATAAATCTTATATAATTCGGGATTAGAAGTCAAAAGAAATGAAACTTCGGTTTCCGATTGACTTTTTAGTGTTAGTTGGTCATTATGTCTCACAAAACCATGCTTGGTCATTTTATATATTTTATCGTCATAGATGTAGCTATTATCTTTCATGCCACCTATAAATGGGAATAGGTTGGGAGCAGAACTTCCCCAAATCTTAGGATCTGCATTCCACATAAACTCAATGCTATTTTTTACAGAAGTTATAGCTTTAAGTTCAGCGCCAATAGTCTTTATATCTATTTTTAAAATGTCGTTTTTTAAAGTAGGCATTGTTTTTGTTTTTAGAAATATACAAATTTGATGCGAATCAAAAGTATTCTCATTATTTTTACAACGAATATAGACTACGTATTGAGAACAACGCTTAATCATAACTTAAAACATCCCGAAAATTTCAAGCAGCAATTGTTGCTATGGAGCCAACAATATGATGATGTAGTTTGGTTAGATTCTAATAACCATAAGGATAAGTATAGCAATTACGATGCTGTTTTAGCTGTTGATGCATTTACCGTTCTAAAAACGGATTATTTTGATGCTTTTGAGCGTCTTAAAGACTACCAAGAAACCACTAAAGATTGGATTTTTGGGTATCTCACCTACGACTTAAAAAATACAACTGAGCAATTAAAATCTGAAAATTTTGATGGTTTAGCGTTTCCTGAATTGTATTTTTTTCAGCCTAAAAAATTGTTTTTAATACAAGGGAATGAGGTTGAAATTCAATATTTGAGAATGGTTGATGATGAGATTAAAAATGACTTAAAAAATATAGTAAATATATATGAATGTCATTCTGAGTCTAGTCGAAGAATATCTGACAACATCAAAATAAAACTAAGAATTCACAAAGACGAGTATTTTGAAAAAGTCAATTCCATGCTGTCTCACATTCATAGAGGCGACATTTATGAAGCTAATTTTTGCCAGGAATTTTATGCAGAACAAAGTGAAATAAATCCGTTTGAGACGTTTAAAAAGTTAAATGAAATTTCAAAACCTCCTTTTGCTACATTCTTAAAAACCAATGATAAATATTTACTATCAGCAACTCCAGAGCGTTATATTAAAAAAACAGGCAATTCCGTTATATCTCAACCTATAAAGGGAACTGCAAAGCGATCATTAGATAAATTTGAAGACGATGGGTTAAAAGAAGCATTGTCCCAAGACCAAAAAGAGCGGAGTGAAAATATTATGATTGTAGATTTAGTACGTAATGATTTATCTCATACCGCTACAAAAGGCAGTGTAAAGGTTGAAGAACTCTGTAAAGTCTATTCATTTTTACAAGTACATCAAATGATTTCAACGGTGTCTTCTATAGTTAATGTAGAAACAAGTCCTGTAGATATTCTTAAAACAACATTTCCAATGGGAAGCATGACTGGTGCTCCAAAGATTTCAGCCATGAAAATCATTGAAGATTTAGAAGAAACCAAACGCAGTTTATATTCTGGTAGTGTTGGATATTTTACACCAAACGGAGATTTCGATTTTAATGTCATAATCAGGAGTATTCTTTATAATGCAACAAAAAAATATATCTCTTATTCAGTAGGTGGTGCTATTACAGCAAAAAGTGACCCACTAAAAGAATATGAGGAATGTTTGGTAAAAGCAAAAGCCATGCGACAGGTGCTAGAAGGCTAGCTCAATTTATAGCTTTAAGATATTTATGAGTGTTTTGTGACTTTGTGAGAAACTCTTTTGCTCTTTTACTCCAAATGCCGTCTAAAACTCTTTTTCACTTTGTCAAAAATAAGTTCAATACGCGAAGTTTCGATATTTTTAATTTTAGCGATATCATCGAAATTTAGATTTCCAAAAATGTATAAATCGACAATGTTAGAAATGTTAATTGGAAGCCAATTATAAAAACGACCAAATACTTTTGGTGGCTGTGTAGCCGACAAATCTTCTAATTCAAATGCTTTTAAGATTGAAGTTTCTTTATCTGCGTATAAATACAAATGATTATTGTGGTCTTGGTGATATGAAATATCATTTAATTCCGTGTTAAGGACCAAATCTAAATCCGCGTCAATGGTATAATCCTCTCCCAGTTTAGATAACTCGTCTTTTAGAATAGCGTCTGTACTAATTGTGTTTTTATGATAGGCTTCTTTTTTAAAGAGTTCATTCATATAATTATCAACGAGTTTAAAAAGCTCGATTTTTACAGCCATTTTTTCTGCTTCAATATTAAAACCATGGCTATATAATTCTATAATACACTCATCTATTATACCATTAGAGGAATACATGTTTTTAGGTAAAATACCTGTTGTTTCAGCGATGTATATTCTATGTTTTACATAAGGATGTAAATGTTGTACTGAAGAAAGCACCTTTTTATCAAAGGCAGATTGTGCAGATTTTGACGATAGTTCTTTAAAAGTGCTCATATATTTATGTTTTATTATGTTACCTTAAAGCTATTCAATAAATTACTGTTTTTTTATGATAATTGTCATTTTACAATAATCAAGATTGTATGCCTTTGTCATTATTGTATCTTTACCTAATGCTTATAACTTTCAAAAATCACATCAAAACTAACTTAGCAATTTTGCAAGATGCTAAACTAATAGTGGCCATTTCTGGGGGTATTGATAGTGTAGTTTTGGCGTATCTTTGTAATGAGCTTAATTTTAATTTTGCATTGGCGCACTGTAATTTTAACCTCAGAGGTGAAGAAAGCAATGCAGACCAAGATTTTATTCTAGATTTAGCCGAACGATTAAACGCAGAAGTTTATGTTCAAAATTTTGATACACAAGCTCATGCAGATGAGTATAAAAAATCAATTCAAATGGCTGCCAGAACGTTGCGTTACAATTGGTTTGATGAGTTAGCAGCACAATTTAATTTTGATTATATCCTTACAGCGCATCATGCAGACGATAATCTCGAAACTTTTTTAATCAATTTTACAAGAGGCACAGGTTTAATTGGTTTAACAGGTATCCCAATGATTAATGAATCTGTTGTGAGACCGTTGTTGCCGTTTTCTAGAGAAGAAATTGAATTATATGCTAAGCAAAAAGGTATTAAGTGGAGAGAGGATAGTAGTAATGCGTCACGAAAATATTTAAGAAATAAATTACGTCACGAAGTCGTTCCGATTTTAAAAGAAATTAATCCAAACTTATTGGATAGTTTTAAAAATACCCTCGATCATCTAAATGATACGGCAGATATTGTTGAAGAACATTTAAATTCAATTACAATTAATACCATTTCCACTATTAACGACAATGGTATTTATTATAAGATTTCGGAATTTAAAAAAGTAAACAATCCAAAGGCTTATTTGTTTGAGATGTTTAAGAATTATGGTTTTACAGAATGGAATGATGTGCTAGATTTATTGGATGCACAATCTGGAAAACAGGTTTTATCTAACTCATATCGATTAATAAAACATAGGGAGCACTTAATTTTGACAGAACTAAAATCTGACACTTTAGAGTCTGTCATTCTGTATGAAGACCAAATGCAAAAGGGAAATGTCGAAACGCCAATTGGGAAATTTAGGTTTCAGAATGTTGAAAAAATTGAAAAGGGAATGTCTAATGAAATTTATATAGATAAAGACAAGCTTCATTTCCCATTAGAATTAAGACCTTGGAAAGAAGGAGATTTCTTTTTTCCTTTGGGAATGAAAGGGAAAAAGAAGCTAAGTAAGTATCTTAAGGACGAGAAATTGTCTTTAGTAGAAAAGGAAAATACATGGTTACTTACTTCTAATAACGAGGTGGTTTGGGTTGTAGCTAAAAGAGGTGACAATCGTTTTAAAGTTAATAGTAAAACCAATAATATTTTAAAAATAGAGCTAAAAAAATAACATTATTGTCACTTCGAGCGCAGTCGAGAAGTCTCATCCATTGCTTATGAATTTAAAAGGAAACATAGTAGACATACTAAATCGCAAAATTTTCAAAGGGGAAATAACCATTGAAAATGGTAAAGTAACGCGTGTTAAAGAAAAAAAATGTAGTGAAAACCATTACATTTTACCAGGTTTTATAGATGCACACATACATATAGAAAGTTCTATGTTAGTGCCTTCTGAGTTTGCCAAAATTGCAGTAAAACACGGAACAGTGTCTACAGTTTCTGATCCACATGAAATAGCCAATGTACTTGGTGTTAAAGGTGTTGAGTTTATGATAGAGAACGGGAAGCAAACACCATTCAAATTTAATTTTGGTGCGCCATCTTGTGTTCCTGCAACAAGTTTTGAATCCGCTGGAGCCGTTATAAATTCCGATGATATTAAGACTTTAATGGCCAATCCAGATATTAAGTATTTGGCTGAAATGATGAATTATCCTGGAGTCATTTTTGACGATACTGAGGTATTAAAAAAGATTGAATGGGCAAAACATTACAATAAACCAATTGATGGTCATGCGCCAGGATTGCGAGGAGATGATTTAACTAAATATATAGCTGCAGGAATTTCTACAGATCATGAATGTTTCACCTACGAAGAAGGTCTGGAAAAACTTCAAAAAGGAATGAAGGTGATTATCAGAGAGGGTAGTGCAGCAAAGAATTTCGAAGCTCTTATTGGTTTGTTAGATGAACATTATGAAAATATGATGTTTTGCAGCGACGACAAACATCCAGATGACTTATTATTAGGACATGTAAATCAACTTTGTGCACGAGCTGTAGCAAAAGGAATTGATGTGTTTAAAGTGCTTCAAGTAGCTTGTGTTAACCCTGTTCAACAGTATAACCTTGATGTCGGTTTATTGAATATAGGTGATGTTGCTGATTGTGTTGTCGTCGAAGATTTAAAAGATTTTAAAACGTTGCAAACGTATATTAATGGTGAGTTGGTGTACGACAATGGTGTTTCAAAAATAAAACATGTTGAATTCGAAAACTTGAATAATTTTAATTCATCAAAAAAGCAAGTTTCAGATTTTAGTTTCGAATCTACTTCAGAAAAAATTCGTGTAATTGAGTGTTTAGATGGAGAATTAGTGACGAACGAAATTTTTGAAAATGCGACTATTAAACATGGTAATCTAGTTTCAAACACAGAAACAGATGTTTTAAAAATGACTGTTGTAAATCGCTATCAAAATGATAAACCATCAATTGCTTTCATCAAAAATTTTGGACTTAAGAAGGGAGCAATTGCATCCTCTGTTGGCCATGATTCGCACAATATAATTGCTGTTGGAGCTACCGACGAGGCTATTTGTGAAGCGGTGAATTTGTTAATTGAAAATGAAGGAGGTATTTGTGCTGTGAACGATACGAATAAAAAAGTTGTTGCACTTCCTGTAGCTGGTATTATGAGTGATAAAAATGCAGCAGTTATTGGCAAGCAATATGCTGAATTAGATAAAATGGCAAAACAATTGGGTAGCAAACTACATGCACCATATATGAGTTTGTCTTTTATGGCGCTACTGGTTATTCCTTCATTAAAACTGAGTGATAAGGGCTTGTTCAATGGAACAGATTTTAAATTTACACCGTTAGAAGTGTCTTAATAGTTGCTTTAAATTTTATTGTTTCGAATCAGTTATCTTTAGGCTTTTCAAAATTCAACCAAACTATGATAAAGAGAATTCTTCTTGTTGCAATCGTATTATTTAGCTATTCGAGTTGTAAGAAAACTAAAGTTCCAGTAGTTGAAGGAACCGCAACAATTGAAATAGAAAATACATTTGTACAAGATAACTATACCAAAAAGGAGGTGTTGATTGAAATGCGAGATGGTATTAAATTACATACAACAATATATTCACCAAAAGACGTTTCAGTGACATATCCTATGTTATTAAAACGCACACCATACAGTTGCAGACCTTACGGTGAAAATCAATTTCCTACAAAGGTTGGTCCGAATAAATATCTCATGGAAGAGGGCAATATAATGGTATGTCAAGACGTAAGAGGTCGATGGAATAGTGAAGGTGTCTATGACAATATGCGTGCTTATATTCCAAATAAATCAGCAATTCAAACCGACGAGGCAAGTGATACTTATGATACCATAGAATGGCTAATTAATAATGTAGGCAATAACAATGGTAAAGTAGGTACTTATGGTATTTCATATCCTGGTTTTTATGCTACATATTCTTTATTAGATGCGCATCCTGCCTTAAAGGCAGTTTCACCACAAGCCTGCATTGGAGATTTCTTTTTTGACGATTTTTATCATAATGGTGCGTATTTACTTAGTTACTGGAGAGCAACATCTGTTTTTGGTTATATGAAAAACACACCAACCACAGAGGCTTGGTATGAGTTCCCTGATATCGAAACTGAAGATCAATATCAATTTTTTGTTGATAATATGCCGTTAAGTAAATTGGATAAATACTATGAAGAAGATAATGTATTTATGGAACAGCTAAAGACACACGTCACTTATGATGAGTTTTGGCAAAGTAGAGGCATCATTCAACATTTAAAAGATATAAAGCCAGCGACCATGATAGTTGGTGGTTTATTTGATGCTGAAGATTTATACGGTCCTTTCAATACCTATGAGAGTATTGAAGAAAACAGTACTAATTATAATACTATTGTTTTTGGGCCTTGGAGTCATGGAGATTGGGCAAGAACTAAAGAATCACAGGTTGTGGGCAATATTAATTTTGGTGATAGTATTTCAGATTATTTTCAGAAAAATATCGAAACCAAATTCTTTAATCATTTTTTAAAGGACCAAGCTAATGGAGAAACTGGATTGGCTGAAGCACACATGTTTAATACAGGTACTAATTCATGGCAGTCTTTTGAATCATGGCCACCTAAAAACACTTCTAAGGAAAGCTATTTTATGCAGCCCTATCAAAGATTAACGCAACAGTCCAATCGAATGATAAGGACTTCTGATTTTATCAGTGACCCTAAAAAACCAGTACCATACACCGAAGATATTAAAGTGGTATTTACACCAAGAAAGTTTATGACAGATGATCAACGTTTTGCGTCTAGACGACCAGACGTATTATCGTTTGAAACAGAGGTATTAGAAAATGATGTGACCTTAGCTGGAGATATATTGGCAAAATTAAATGTATCTACTACAGGAACAGCTGCGGATTGGATTGTTAAAGTTGTAGATGTTTTTCCAGCTGACACCGAAAACACTGATGATGTACAAGATCATTTGAAGTTAAGTAATTATCACATGATGGTGCGAAGTGAAACGATTAGAGGACGCTTTAGAAACAGTATGACGAATCCTGAACCTTTTGTGCCAAACCAGAAAACTGATGTGGATTTACAGCTACAAGATGTATTTCATACGTTTAAAAAAGGACACAAGATTCAGGTGCAAGTGCAGAGTACATTCTTTCCTTATATAGATGCGAACCCGCAAACATATGTGGATAATATTTTTGAAGCTCAAGAATCAGATTTCAAAGCTCATATGCATAAAGTTTATAATGATTCCTCAATCGAGTTTACCATATTGAAATAGTGTTATAGTAATGCCAATAATAGAATCTACATACAAACCACCATTTTGGGCAAAGAGGAGCTTTATCTCAACAGTATTTTCTGGATTAGCCAGAAAAATTGATGGAATTGAACAAACCAGAGAGCGTATTACATTAAATGACGGTGATTTTTTAGATTTAGACTGGAGTTATTCTAAAAGTAAATCGAATAAAGTTATTATTCTGTTGCATGGTTTAGAAGGTCATGCACAACGACCATACATCACAGGAACGGCCAAACTATTTAATGATAATGGTATTGATGCAGTTGGTGTTAATTTTAGAGGCTGTAGTGGAGAACCTAATCTATTGTATCGCAGTTACCACTCTGGTGCAACAGAAGATCTAGATGCTGTTGTAAATCATTTATTATCAAAAGACAGGTACAATGAAATCTACATAAAAGGCATCAGTTTAGGCGCTAATTTGGCTTTAAAATATGTTGGAGAACGTCATACGATTCCAAAAGAAATAAAAGCTGTAATTGCGGTTTCTACGCCTTGTGATTTAAAAGGGTCTTGTAATGAATTGTTGAGTTTAAAAAATAAACACTATGCCATTCGATTTTTAAAACACCTAAAGAATAAATTAAAACCTAAATTAGAGCAGTTTCCTCAAGATATATCAGTTACGGAATTTAATTCTATTAAAAATTTAATTGAATTTGATCATGTATACACCTCAAAAGCACACGGATTTAAAGATGCCTTTGACTATTATGAGAAAGCAAGTTGTTTACAGTTTTTGCCAAATATCGCAGTCCCTTCTTTAATTATTAATTCGCTTAATGACTCGTTTTTATCTGCAGATTGTTATCCTGTAAAAGAAGCGAAGGAAAATTCTAATTTATTTTTAGAAATGCCAAAATATGGAGGGCATGTAGGCTTTATTGAGAAAGGGAATATTTATTACAACGAGAAACGGGCTTTGGAGTTTATTAAAAACAGCTAATTAGTCTTATCTTTAAGTATAATTTTTGAAATTGATATGAGTTCAACAACAGAAGATAAAGCTAAAACACCTGAAGATTTTTTAAACTTAAAAATTACCCAACGCCCTAAAAATAGTGTTGGGTTTTCTTCTATTAGAAAGGCCGTTGGTCAGGTTTCAAAATATATGAATACTTCTGACGCTGTTAAATTAGCACTTAAAATAAACCAGAAAGGCGGTTTTGATTGTCCTGGTTGTGCGTGGCCAGATCCTGATGATGAACGTTCTTCTCTGGGTGAGTTTTGTGAAAACGGCATAAAGGCGATTGCGGAAGAAGCTCAAAATAAAACCATAGGAACTGATTTTTTTGCAAAACATGCTGTTGATGAATTGGCAAGTTGGTCCGATTTTGAGATTGGCAAATCTGGGCGATTAGCCGAGCCAATGTTTCTTGCTGAAGGAACAACGCACTATCAACCTATTTCTTGGGAAGACGCGTTTAAAAAAGTAGGAGCACATTTAAACGATTTAGGTAATCCAGATGAAGCAGTATTTTACACCTCTGGTAGAACAACAAACGAAGCTGCTTTTTTATATCAATTATTTGTAAGAGAATTTGGTACATCCAATTTACCCGATTGTTCTAATATGTGTCATGAAGCCAGTGGAAGTGCTTTATCTCAAACTTTAGGAATAGGTAAAGGTTCTGTGACCTTGGACGATTTGTATAAGGCTGAAGTGGTTATGGTTGTCGGACAAAATCCAGGAACCAACCATCCAAGGATGCTAACCGCTCTGGAAAAATGTAAAAAGAATGGTGGAAAAATCATTGCAGTAAATCCACTTCCAGAAGCTGGATTGCTAAAGTTTACCAATCCTCAAAATCCTTTAAAATTAATAGCAGGAGGAACTCAAATAGCTGATGTGTTTGTGCCCATAACAATAAATGGTGATGTTGCTTTTTTTAAAGCTATATTATTAAAGTTGTTAGAGAAAGAAGAAGCGCAAGGCAATGTGTTTGATAAGGTGTTTATAGAAGAATTTACACAGGGTTATGATGAATTTATTTCAGATTTAAAACAGTACGAGTTTGAAGACTGTTTAAAAGCTTCTGGAGTGTCTGTAGAAGTTTTTAATGACGTTTTCGATTTAATTTTAAACAATAATAAGATTATTATTTGTTGGGCTATGGGCTTAACACAACATGAAAATGCAGTTGACAATATTCGCGAAATAGTTAATTTATTACTACTTAAAGGCAGCATTGGGAAAGAAGGAGCTGGAACGTGTCCTGTTAGAGGTCATTCTAATGTGCAAGGAGATAGAACAGTTGGTATTTGGGAGTCTGCACCTCAAGCATTTTTGGATAAAATTGAATCTAAATACGGATTTAAACCATCAACAAAACATGGATATTCTGTAATAGATGCTATTAAAGCGATGTATGAGAAGAAAGCTAAAGTATTTTTTGGTTTAGGAGGTAACTTTATTTCTGCAGTACCAGATACGCTCTATTCTGCTCAGGCATTAGCGAATTGTAATTTAACGGTTCATGTTAGTACGAAGTTAAATCGTTCGCACTTGGTAACGGGAAAAGAAGCGTTGATCTTACCTTGTTTGGGACGTACGGAAAAAGACTATCAAAAATCTGGTGTTCAGATTCAAAGTGTTGAAAGTTCTATGGGAGTCGTTTCCTCTACAAAGGGTGTTTTAGAGCCTTGTTCTAAGGCTCTACTTAGTGAAGTTGCTGTGGTTTGTGGTATTGCAGAAGCAACATTAAAGGAACGCTCAAAAATTAAGTGGCATCACTATAAAGATGATTATAATCTTGTTAGAAATGATATAGCTGAGGTGGTTGTTGGTTTTGCAGATTATAATAATAAATTAAAACAACCTTCAGGTTTTTACTTACCAAATGGAGCTAGAATAAGAACGTTTAAAACTAAAACAGGTAAGGCTAATTTTTCTATTAATAAATTACCAGAATGGAAATTAAAAGACGATGAGTTAATAATGATGACCATTCGCAGTCACGATCAATTTAATACCACTATTTATGGTTTAGATGACCGTTATAGAGGCGTTTTTAATGAAAGACGTATTATTTTTATGAATAGACAGGATATGAAAATGCGAAGTCTAGAAGCGCATCAAATAGTAAATATAAAATCTGAATACGAAGGGGAAATGCGTGAAGCTAATAACTTTAAAGTAGTTGGATATGATATCCCAAGAAGCTGTTGCGCTACATACTTTCCTGAGACTAATGTGCTTGTTCCGCTCAACAGTTTTGCGCATACAGCTAAAACACCAGCTTCAAAAAGTGTGATCATTAAGGTTGAAGCTAAACGGTAATTTTTTATATTGTTTTTAGGGGGTGTTTAGGATTATCCACCAATAGTAATCATACTTCTATTATTTGAATGCAATTTTGGTTCTTGAAGTTTTTCAATAGTATCCATACCACCTCTCACTTTTAGTTTGGCCTCAACAGCTTTTTTAATAACAGGTTCAAATGGTTTTCCAGAACGAAGTGCAGATAATAAATCAGCTTCTGTAGAAGAAAACAAACAGTTTTTAAGCTGACCGTTGGCTGTTAAACGTAACCTGTTACACGAATCGCAAAATGGATTTGTAACTGAACTAATAATGCCAAAAGAGCCTTTATAGTCTTTTATTTTGTAGTTTTTTGATGTGTCATTAGGCGCATCTTGCAGACGTTCTATTTTATCTTTAGAAAAAGCTTCATTTACAGAATCCATCACTTCTTGGTAAGAAACCATTTTACTCAAATCCCATTTGTTACCATCAAAAGGCATAAACTCAATAAACCGAATTGAAATTGGTAAATCTCTTGTAAAATTGATAAAGTCTATAATTTCATTATCATTAAAACCTTTCATCAATACAGCATTGACTTTTACTGTAAATCCTTCTTTAACTAGTAAAAGAATATTGTCGTAAACTTTTTGAAATTGGTCGCGACGTGTAATGTGTTTAAATTTTTCACTATCTAAGGAATCTAAGCTAACATTTATTCGATTAACGCCATTAGCTTTTAATACGTCAATAAATTTATCGATTATAACTGCGTTTGATGTTATTGATAATTCTACAGGAAGCGATGCTAATTTCTCTAAAATAATTGGGATGTCTTTTCTTATTAAAGGTTCACCACCAGTTAATCTAATTTTAGTAACACCATGCTTTACAAAAGTTTTGGCGATATTATAAATTTCTTCATAGGTCATTAAATGACTTTTTGGGGATAATTCTACACCTTCTTCTGGCATGCAATATGAACAACGTAAATTACAACGTTCAATTAAAGAAATGCGCAAATAGGTATGGTCTCTTCCATGCGTATCTTGTAATATGTTTTTCTTGTTTTTCATTAATCGTGTCTTGCACCTTTTAGTATTCTGAAAATGTGTAAAATTGCTGGAAATATGGAATCCATAGATTCTTTTGCTCCGTTTGTTGAGCCTGGTAAAGCTAATACCAAAGTGTCTTTAATAGTACCTGCAACACTTCTCGAAAGCATTGAAAATGGAGTACGATCTTGTCCGTAATTTCTAATGGCTTCCTCAATTCCTGGAATTCTTCTATCGAGTATTGGGAATAACGCTTCTGGTGTTACATCTCTACCAGAAAGCCCAGTCCCTCCTGTATAAATAATCATGTCAACACCTTGCTCTTGATAGGATTTAGCTTTCTTTTGTATATCTTCAACTTCATCTGGGATAATTATATAATCTGCAACTTTCACATCACAAGATTCAAGTTTATTAATTATCGCTTTTCCTGCTTTGTCTTCTTTTTGACCGGCTGAAATTGTATCGGAACACACAATAACTGCTGCAACTAAGTCTTTTCTAAAACGGTCTCTAAAATCAGATTTACCACCTTTTTTATTGAGTAATTTAATAGCATGTATTTCAATGCCTTTATCAATTGGTTTTAGCATGTCGTACATATTCAATGCAACAACACTTGCACCGTGCATGGCTTCAACTTCCACACCAGTTTTGTAGATGGTTTTTACAGTGAATAATACTGTGATTTCTAGTCCATTTATTTCGTACTCAATACCCGTAAACTCAATAGGTAAGGGGTGACAATCTGGTAAAATATCTGGTGTACGCTTTACGCCTAAAAGTCCTGCTGCTTTACTCATTGCAAATACGTTTCCCTTAGGAACAGTATCGTTTTGAATAGCAGTAATTGTTTCTGGTTTACTAACCTTAACAACAGCTTGTGCAATTGCGGTTCTTAATGTTGTGCTTTTTTGTGTTATATCTACCATTTTAATGAGAATTCATTGCGTTGTTTAACTGTTTTTTTTCCATTGGTGAGTACTGTCTTCGAAAATTTCTTTACCAAACACAGGAGCATCAGCTTTAATCGCTTCAACAATGTATTCTAAAGCTTCAAAAACAACTTTACGTCTAGGTGAAGAAACAAATACAAATAAACATATTTCACCTGCATTTACGACACCTAAGCTATGGTATATATGCATACAAGTCAGTTCATATTTTTTGAATGCAGCTTCTCTTATGTCGTGAAACTTAGCATTTGCCATATCTTCATAAGCAGTATATTCAATTGCAGCAACTGCTTTATCGTCTATAACATCAGCTCTAACTTGTCCTAAAAATATATTGTGTGCTCCAATGCTTGTTTTTGATTGATGTTTATATATTGAATTCCCAATGAATTCAGATGTTATGGCGCCTTGTTTAAAAACGCTTTTAGGTTTTTTATCTTTCATTTGATGAAATATTTTGTAATTCTTTAATATGTTCAATAATATCTATTGCTCCTTCATTTATACTAAAGCAATTGTAGATATTGTGTTTATGTAATAGTTTAACAGCATGTAAACTTCTAATTCCAGATTGACAAAAAAGTACCTTCTTTTTAGAATCACTTATTTTATCTAGATTATTTTCTAAACTACTCAGTGGAATAAGTGATACATTTATACCGTTAACTTTAGGTTGTTCATACGATTCTCTTACGTCAATAAATTGGATGTTTTCTTCAATAATATTGTCCTTTATTGAAATTTTTAAGTCTTCTAACTCACAATTAAAATCAGAAAATTTTTCATTAAAGCTGGAAGCATCATTTAATACGGATTCAATAACCGCGTCATTTCTTTTAATTTGAAGAACTGTATTTTGAAGTGTTAATGCATTATAGCACAATAGTTTTCCTGTTAGCACTTTGCCAATACCTAATATAATCTTAAGAACCTCATTGGCTTGCATACTACCAATTATTCCAGGAAGTACACCTAAAACACCAATTTCTGAGCAATTAGGTACTGAACCTTGCTTTGGAGCATTTGGAAATAGGCAACGGTAACTTGGTCCATTGTTATAATTGAAAACAGAAACTTGCCCTTCAAACTTATAAATAGCTCCAAAAACAAGCGGTTTTTTGGCGAGAATACAAGCATCATTTATCAGGTATCTTGTTTCAAAATTATCTGTTCCATCAACAATAATGTCGTATTGTCTAAATAAATCTATGGCATTTTTATGCTTTAGCTTTTCTGGATACGCGATAATTGAGATCGCCTCATTTAAATCTTTTAACCGTTGCTTCGCCGCTATTGCTTTGTTTTCTCCTAGAGAAGATGTGCCAAATAATACTTGCCGTTGTAAATTAGAAATTTCAACAACATCAAAATCGACAATCCCAATAGTTCCTATTCCTGCAGCAGCTAAATATTGCAAAATAGGGCAACCCAATCCGCCAGCGCCAATAACAAGTACTTTAGCTCTCAAAAGTTGGTCTTGACCAGCTTGTCCTATTTCCGAAAGGATGATATGTCTTTTATATCTATTCATAGTGATCAACCACCAGCAAAAGGTGGTAATAATGCAATTTCATGTCCTGTTAATTTTGTTTCAATTGAAACTAATTCTTGATTTTGAGCAACTTGAAAATCTTTAGCTTTTAGTAGACCATATTTCGAATATAGAGCGTTTAATAACTCTGAAATTAAGGTTCCTGAAAACTCTAAAGACTCTTCTTCTTGGCATGTTACTTCAGCTATTTGTCCAAAATATCTAATGGTTATATTCATTTTCAACGGCTTTAAGTTCTTTTTTTGTATTTACGTTCATAGTACAAACTTCATGTTCATTTTTTAATACGATGCTTTTAGAATTACACGTTTTTATGGCGATACGAAGACGTCTTTCATTTTCCTTTAATAAGTTATTAAAAGTGTCTTTAACTTGTTTTTTATATAATGCTATGAGCGGCATCGTTTTACCTTTGCTTTCTACTTGAATAATTTCAGATGTGTCATCTATGGCATTAATTAAGTTTTTCAATATTTCTGTATTAATCAATGGAATATCACAACTTAACACCAAATTATATTTAGTAGATGACGCTTCTAATCCAGAGCATATGCCAGCTACAGGACCTGCATTTTTTGTTATATCAGTGACACGTTTTAATCCAAAGGAATCATAATTAGGATTGTCCGAAACGATGATAATTTCAGATACAAGAGGTTTTAGAGCATCAATACTATATTGAATAAATGGTTTTTCATTTAATAAAAGAAAACCTTTATCTGTTCCCATTCTGGCACTTTTACCACCTGATAAAATAATACCTGTTATGTTTTTTTTGTTTTTCATTTAAGTAAAAAATAATTTAGCACAAGCAATGCTTAAAACAAATGCTAAAATGTATCGTAGCCTTTGGTTGTTAATTTTTTTGCTTCCATAATAACCACCTAAAACACCTCCAAAAAGAGCAATAACTACTAATAAAAATGATTCTTTTTCTAATGTCACTCCTATACTGAATTGTCCAATAAGAGCTGCAGCTGAATTTACCCAAATAAAAAGTGCTGAAACAGCAGCAGCTTCTTTCATTTTTCCCCAATGAAATAGTAAAATGAGTGGCGTTAAAATAATACCTCCACCAATACCAATAAGCCCTGATAAGAATCCTATAATAGCACCAACAATCAATCCTTGCCAAAGTTTTACTTTTATTATTTTATTGCTTTCTTTTCCAAAAACATTCAGCATTTTTAGAATGGCAAAAACCAAGAGTACAGCTAAAATTTTCTTATATAAAGAGGCATCAATATCAATTCTACCACCTAATAGAGAGAATGGGATAGAGGTTATGGCAAATGCAAAAAATAGTTTCTTGTTAAAAAAACCTTCTTTAAAAAAGTAGTAGAATGAAATTCCGGCAACAAATAAGTTTAGTAAAAGGGCAGTGGGCTTCATAGTTTCTGGCGCAAACGAAAATAATGCCATAAGTGCCAAATAACCACTTGCACCGCCATGGCCAACACTAGAGTATAAAAATGCAACTATAGGAAGAATACAAAGGAATATATATATGTTATCTATTTGTAGCATAAACTAGTGCCAGAAGTATTTAATGTTGAAAGTGCCTAAAGTGTTCGTAATCATTTTAATTATATAGGTGTTTTATAGTTTGTTTGAAATAGAAGTAAATAGAGCTAATAATTCTTTTGTTTCTTTGAGTATTGTATTGTTGTTATTCCAAATTGTTTCGTTCTATACTCTATTTTCTTTTTTTTTTGCAAATGCTTTGTTAGTCATAACTTTCAACTTTAGACACTTATAACTCTTTTATCTTCTCTAATTGATTATCTAAAAACGACCAACAATTTTTATTTATATCATCAAAAATTATTATTAATGCTTTGCCATGTTCAGTCAGTTGTGCGCCTCCACCACCTTTACCACCAATATTATTAATGGTTACTGGTTTTTCAGCTGATTTATTTACAGAATCTAACATTTGCCATGCTTTTTTGTAAGATATATTCAGGGATTTAGCTGCTTTAGACAGTGAGCCGGTTTTTTCAATGGCTTTTAATAAATTCACGCGACCTTCTCCTAAAAGAACTTTGTCATTAGATTCTATCCATATTCTGCTTTTTATTTTGTAGCTCATGTTTTTTTCGTTTAAGATGGAAGTAAAATAACGTCTACGTTATCATTTGGATAAATATTAGAAATATGTTCTGGTATAAAAACCATGGCATTTGATAGTGCAAAAGTCTGCAACATTGATGAGTTCTGTCCTTCTAAGATTTTTACTTCGCCATGAGTATATATTGCTTTTAAAAACTGAGGTCTGTCTCCTCTTTTTTTAAAGTTTGACAGCGATTTAGCTTTTATTCTCGGTAATTCAAGCATTTCTCGATTCATCATTTTCTGCAATGCGATATACACGTAGGAATAAAAGCAACTCAATGCAGCAGCAGGATTTCCAGGCAATGCAAAAATTAAAGTGCCTTCTTTTTTTCCAAAAAATAATGGCTTTCCAGGTTTTTGCTTCACTTTATAAAATACCTCTTCAACATCCAGTTCAATTAGTGATTTTCCAACAAAATCATAATCTCCGACTGAAATTCCTCCAGTAACAATTACTAAATCGTTTTGATTTATAACAGTTTGAAGTTTGGTTTTCGTTTTTTCATAATCATCAACAATATTATGTATCGTAACATCATGAAAATCTAAATTGTATAATGCATTTTGAAGCATTATAGAATTACTCTCATATATTTTTCCGTAACTCAATGGTTGTCCTGCTTTTACCAGTTCATTTCCTGTGGTGACTAATGCTATTGATGGTTTTTTATAAACTGAAACCTCAGTAATTCCCAAAGACGTTAAGTAACCAATAGCTGCTGGTGATAGTTTTGTGCCTTTCTTTAAAGCAACAGCTCCTTTTTTTACTTGCTCACCTAAAGGTCGGATATTATGATCCTCATCTAAATTAAATTCTATGGAAATTTTATCATTAGTAGCAATAACTTTTTCTTGCATCATTACTGCATTTGCGCTATCGGGAACGGGAGCTCCCGTAAAAATTCTAACAGCTTCTCCTTTTTTAAGGCTAATTTGATGATTGTCACCAGCCTTAATTTCTCCAATAAGATGGTATGTTAAATCATCGTGCATATTTAATGCATAACCGTCCATTGCAGATTGTCTAAATGGAGGCATATCAATAGGTGAAAAAACAGCTTGTGATAAAACATAACCGATAGATTGTTCAACTTTTAATTCTGTTTCCTTTAGCAACGGATTACATGTATTCTTTATGGCTATTATGGCTTGATTTGTAGAAATCATTTTTATTTTCGTTATGTCTTGGCAAATATAACGAAACTGTTGTTATTAAAACATGAAGTTTGTTGTTATTTAGAAAATAAACTTATGATATAAAACATAGTGCATTTTGGTTACTGATTGTTTTCTGTCAAATCATATGTTTCGCAGAATGCATTTTACATTTAGCTCGATTATAAAGTCCTACTTTTGACGAAACAACAAACAGCAATGAGATTGAAATTACTTTTATTACTTACTGTTTTTATTACATTAAATATTACTGCGTAAGTAGATTTTACGGGCAAGACAGTTATATCTAAATCCTGTAAAGGATAAACTGGAAGTGACGTCAAATAAGATTATGGATAGATTGACATTGGTTGATATTAGTGGAAGAGAACTAAAATCAATAGAATTTTCATCACTAAATTATAGTTTAAGTGTATTAGATTTATCAAAAGGAGTATATTTTATTGAAATCCATTAAGTTGAATCAAAATTCACTAATAGATTCATAAAAAACTAATCATATAAAAAGAGTCGTAAGAAAACCTAATCAAGATTATATTTTGAAAGGTTTTTTTATTTTAATGGGTTTTCCTACTTTTAAGAAAACTAATCATTCATGCTTAAAAAAGTTTTCGCAAGTGCTGTTTTTGGTGTTGAGGCTTCAACAATTACAGTTGAGGTTAATGTAGATAAAGGTATTGGCTACCATTTGGTTGGCTTGCCTGATAATGCGATAAAAGAAAGTAATTATAGAATTGCTGCTGCACTTCAGAATAATGGCTACCGAATTCCGGGTAAAAAGATTACCATAAATATGGCACCAGCTGATTTACGAAAAGAGGGCTCGGCATACGATTTAACTTTAGCTGTTGGGATATTAACTGCATCCAATCAAATTAAAGCTGAAAATCTCGATGATTATCTTATAATGGGAGAACTGTCTTTAGATGGAAGTTTACAAGGCATTAAAGGGGCTTTACCAATTGCAGTAAAAGCAAGAGAAGAAGGTTTTAAAGGGTTTATTTTGCCAATGCAGAATGCTAAGGAAGCTGCTATTGTTGATGATTTAAAAGTCTATGGAGTAGACAACATCACACAAGTCATTAATCATTTTGATAAGAATGAGACTTTAGAGCAAACTATAATAAACACAAGAGAGGAGTTTTACAAAAACCTGGATTTCCCTGAGTTTGATTTTGCAGATGTCAAAGGGCAAGAAAGTATTAAACGCTGTATGGAAATTGCAGCAGCTGGTGGGCATAATATTATTCTCATAGGTCCACCAGGATCTGGTAAAACCATGTTAGCGAAGCGCTTACCGAGTATATTGCCACCAATGACCTTGCACGAAGCTTTAGAAACTACAAAAATACATTCTGTAGTTGGTCGCGTAAAAGCACATGCAGGACTAATGGCACAGCGACCGTTTCGTAGTCCACACCACACGATTTCAAATGTCGCATTAGTAGGAGGCGGAAGCTATCCGCAACCAGGTGAAATATCTCTATCTCATAATGGTGTGTTGTTTTTAGATGAATTACCAGAGTTTAAACGCGAGGTCTTAGAAGTTATGCGTCAACCATTAGAAGATAGAGAGGTGACGATTTCTAGAGCTAAGTTCACGGTTACCTATCCAAGTTCATTTATGTTAGTGGCAAGTATGAATCCGAGTCCAAGCGGTTATTTTAACGATCCAGACTCTCCAATAACATCCTCACCAGCTGAGATGCAACGTTATATGGGAAAGATTTCCGGTCCTTTATTAGATCGTATTGATATACATATCGAAGTGACTCCTGTGCCTTTTGAAAAGCTTTCAGATGATAGAAAAGGTGAATCTTCAGTAGATATAAGAAAACGTGTCACTATGGCTAGAGAGAGGCAAACTGAGCGTTTTAAGGATTTAGAAAACATTCATTACAACGCACAAATGAATACCAAACAAATTAGAGAACATTGCAGGTTAGATGATGCTTCACTACAATTATTAAAATCGGCTATGGAGCGCTTAAATTTGTCTGCAAGAGCTTACGATAGAATCCTTAAAGTCTCAAGGACAATAGCTGATTTAGAAGGCTCTGATAATGTAACAGGAGCGCATATTAGCGAAGCGATTCAATACCGTAGTTTAGATCGAGAAGGCTGGTTGGGATAATAAATTAAGAATATATATTATGAAAAGTGTTTACTTATTTCTAATACTCCTTTTAGTTTTTGGTTGTAACAATCCAAAAGAAGAAAAAGAATTGGTAGAAAATAAATTAGTAGAAATCTTAGAAACACCAACGCTGAATTTAGAGCAGGCAAATCGACTGGCGGAATTACCATTAAGCTGTGTCGATATAGAATATCCAAACAAACTCAATCAAACCATAAGTAGTGAAGAAGACTTGCTGTCACCAAAGACTTTGCATCCTGCTTTTTATGGCTGTTTCGATTGGCATTCGGCTGTACATGGCCATTGGAGTATGGTAAGTTTATTGCGTCAGTTTCCAGATTTAGATAAGCGTGTAGAAATGCAAAACTGGTTACTGGCAAGTATTTCTAAAGAAAATATCTTAAAAGAGATTGCATATTTTCATGGTAAGCACAACAAATCTTATGAGCGAACTTATGGTTGGGCTTGGCTATTAAAATTAGCGGAAGAATTACACCAATGGGACCATAATGTGGCTAGAAAAGCTGAATTCAATCTTCAGCCTTTAACGGATTTAATCGTTGGTAAATATTTAGAATTTTTACCAAAACTTAATTACCCAATTAGGGTAGGTGAGCACCCAAATACAGCATTTGGTTTAAGTTTTGCTTACGATTATGCCGTAACTGTTAATCACACTGAGCTTAAGGCTATGATTGAAAAACGAGCCAAAGATTTTTATATGAGTGATAGCGGTTGTCCAATAGAATGGGAGCCAAGTGGTTTCGATTTTCTATCACCTTGTTTAGAAGAAGCGGCTTTAATGAAACGTGTATTGTCTAAAGATAAATTCGTTATATGGATAAACGACTTTTTACCACAATTAAAGGAGAAAACTTTTGAGTTTGCAGTTGGAGAAGTATCGGATAGATCAGATGGGAAATTGGTGCATCTTGATGGTGTGAATTTTTCTAGAGCATGGAGTCTTAATTACATTGCAAAAGGTTTACCAGAATATAGTCATCTTAAAAATGTAGCAAACCAGCATGTTAATTATTCATTACCAAGTATCGTAGGTGATAGTTATGAAGGCGGACATTGGCTAGGAAGTTTTGCTATTTATGCGTTGAATTCAATTGATAAATGATAAAGAAATTCTTTAAAAACATAGGTCCAGGCCCTTTAGTTGCAGCTGCATTTATTGGACCCGGAACCGTAACGCTTTGCACGCTAGCTGGTGTAAATTTTGGGTACACTTTGTTATGGGCAATGGTGTTATCGGTAATTGCGACCATAGTTTTGCAAGAAATGGCTGCTCGATTGGGTGTTGTATCTCAAAAAGGCTTATCAGAAATCTTAAGAGAAGAGATTAAAAACCCAATATTTAAAGGATTTGCACTATTTCTTATTATTAGCGCAATCGTGGTTGGTAATGCTGCGTATGAAGCAGGTAATATTAGCGGTGGCGCTTTAGGTATGGAAACACTATTCGGGAATTCAGTATACCAAATAGGTAGTTTAAAACTCAATATTATGGCCATAATTATTGGAGTTGTAGCTTTTATATTTCTCTATATTGGTAATTACAAAGTGTTAGAACGTTTTTTAGTTTTTTTAGTAATTCTTATGAGTTTGGCTTTTTTAATTACGGCATTTATTACTAAGCCCGATGTTGTAAGCATTATTAAGGGCTTATTTGTTCCAAAGTTTCCTGAAAAGAGTATTCTAACTATAATAGGTCTTATCGGAACTACTGTAGTGCCTTATAATTTGTTTTTGCACGCATCGTTAGCCAAAACAAAATGGAAACATAAAGAAGATCTGAGCTATGCTAGAAAGGATACTATAATTGCCGTGATATTGGGAGGTATTGTGTCAATGTGTATTATAATTTCAGCTTCCGTAATTCCGTCGCAAGATATTTCTAATGCATCAGATTTAGCAAAAGGTTTAGAGCCGTTATTTGGTATATATGCTAAGTATTTTTTAGCTATTGGTTTATTTGCTGCTGGAATTACTAGTGCAATTACTGCCCCTTTAGCAGCAGCATTTGTGGCATGTGGTTGTTTAGGATGGTCAGCAAATCTAAAATCAACAAAATTCAGAGTTGTTTGGATATTTATTCTTGGTTTAGGCGTGCTTTTTTCAAGCATTGGGTTTAAATCTATTGAGATTATAAAGTTTGCACAAGTAGCAAATGGTTTACTGTTACCAATAATTGCGGGCTTTTTGCTTTGGGTTATGAATAAATCGTCCGTATTAGGAAAGTATAAAAATTCAAAAGCTCAGAATGTAATAGGTACAGTTATCGTATTAATAGCAGTGTTTTTAGGAGTTAAAGGTATTTTAAGTGTTTTTAATTTGATTTAGATGGAGGGTGATAAGCCTATAGATATTAATGCTGATGTCGGTGAGGGAATAGATAATGAAGCTGTGTTAATGCCTTTATTGTCTTCCTGCAATATCGCTTGTGGTGGACACGCAGGAGATGCTTCATCTATGACCAATGTTGTGAAGTTAGCTACACTACATAATGTGAAAATTGGGGCTCATCCATCATTTCCTGATAAAGAAAATTTTGGGAGAGTTAAGATGAGGATGACAAATTTAGAATTGTACACGAGTTTAAAGCAACAAATAAATGCATTGCAAATGGTACTCAATTCAGAAAATGCCCAATTACACCATATTAAACCACATGGTGCTTTGTATAATTTAGCAGCAACAGATGAAAATTCAGCAAAAGTTATTATTGAAGTTGTCAAAAGTTTAGCAATGCCTGTTGGATTGTATGCACCTTATAAATCCAGATTAGCAGAACTCGCTAAAAGTGAAAATATTCAGGTAATATTTGAAGCATTTGCAGATAGAAATTATAATGAAGATTTGTCTTTGGTTTCTCGAAGAAAAGACAATGCAATTTTAAGTGATAAAGCTGAAGTTTTGACTCATGTATTAATGATGATTAATCATGAAAAAGTAAAGACAATAAATGGAGTAGAAGTGCCTATAAAAGCATCAACATTATGTGTACATAGCGACACAAAAAATGCTGTTAATATTTTAAAATATTTAAATAATAAATTACCCGAAAACAGCATTCAAATTCAATAAGAATTTATGACTTATAATCTTAACTATTTTCAATTTAATGAGTTTTCAATTTTAATCAATTGGCCTGAAAATATTGACGAAAATATACTACAGGATATTATAAATTATAAAAATAATATTGAAAATAATTACTTTAAACAAAAAGTTGAGGCAATTAGCGCATATAATTCATTATTAATAGTATATAATAATACTATTGATAATATCAATGATAGATTTAATGAGTTAAAAGCACTATATTATAGTGAAAATACTGTAAAGAATACCAATCCTTTAATTTGGAAAATACCAGTTTGTTATGACGCTAAATTTGGAATCGATTTAGAACAATTTTCTAAAGAAAAAAAGTTGTCGAAAACAAATGTTATTTCGCTTCATTCAGATCCTGTTTATACAGTTTATTTTATTGGTTTTTTGCCGGGTTTTTTGTACTTAGGAGGATTAAGTGATAAGTTGTTTTTAGATCGTAAAATCACACCAAATTTAAATGTGAAAAAAGGGTCGGTTGCAATAGGTGGTCAACAGACTGGTATTTACCCTCAAGACAGTCCAGGAGGATGGCATGTAATTGGCAATTCACCCATACAATTATTTAATGCCAATAATACACAACCATGTGTAATAAAACCCGGTGATAAAGTGAAATTTATTCCTGTGGCTAAACAAGAATATGACGAAATTCTAGATTTGGTAAATAACTCTAATTATCAATTAAAACCATTTAGTACTAATGCTTAAGGTAATAAAATCTGGTTTTTATACGTCAATTCAAGATTGTGGTCGTTTTGGTTACAGAGTTTATGGTGTACCTGTATCTGGTTCTATGGATTTGTATTCTAGTCAATTTGCAAATACAGTTATTGGTAATTCGAGAAATGATGCTGTTTTAGAGATTACTATGACTGGTCCAAAACTTGAATTTTTAAAACCTACGGTAATTGCAATTTCTGGTGCAGATATATCGCCAACTTTAAATGAGAAACCAATTAAAATGGACAGTATTATAACGGTTCAGGTGGATGATGTAATAAATTTTGGTGCGTTAAGGAAAGGTATAAGAGCATATTTAGCAATAAAAGGAGGTTTTAGAAGTAACAAGGTACTTGAGAGTAGGAGTATGTATAATGGTATTACATCATCTAATAGAATACAGGATTATGATAAATTGGTTTATGAAAGCTATATAAATGAGCATCGCGAATTAAATGCTACTGTAAAATATGACAGATCAATTATTGAAACTGATACATTAGAAGTTTTTAAAGGCCCAGAATTTAACAGGATGTCTAAAGAATTGCGAACTCAAATTATTAATAGCGACTATAAAATTTATAAACTAAACAATCGAATGGCTTATCAATTTATGCCTTTATTCAAAAATGATTTAAAACAAATTTTAACATCACCAGTCTTGCCAGGAACAGTACAGTTAACACCTTCTGGTCAGTTAATTGTTTTAATGAGAGATTGTCAAACTACTGGTGGTTATCCCAGAATTCTTCAATTATCCAATAATGCTATCAACATTTTGAGTCAGAAAACCGAAGACAATTGTCTGAAAATAAGACTGAAAGAGTTTTGATATAAGAAAGCGATTAGCAAATAATTTTGTTTGTAATAAAATTTCAATATTTTCGGATCAATTATTAATTAATTCAAACGTTTTTTTATGAAAAAATTAGGACTAATCATTCTTGGGGTTATAGTAGGGGCATTAGCAATGTATTATTATTGCAGTAATAATCAAATGGAAATGACGTCAGAATCTCCAGTTGCAGCGCCAAAAGGAATTATTTCTCCAAAAGAAGCCAAAGTTTTAGACCAAGCTTACAATTTAAAGCATCGAATTATAAATGATTCATTATATAAAAAGTCAACTGATGGAGGTGATAATAGATCCTCTTGGTGGTCTGTTGAAGATATACAAGATTATATTAGTCATGCGGAGTATCAAGCTGGTGAACTCGGATATGTTTTAGATGGTTTAAGATTATATTTAGGTGCATATCCTGATGCTAATGGTGAAACAGGACTAACTACTATTTTATTCCTACAGGTTATAAAAACACTTCTAAAGGGTCAACGTTTAGTTTACAACCACGAGGTGGAGATATTCCGGGTGGTGATGGCTTGAATTATGGTGAAAGTGGTCAACCACCAAAAGCTAATTATCCGCAATAATAGATGTTTACAGTGCTCAAATGATCAATCTTATTTTTCTTTATCATTTACTTGAGTTGACTGCGGCTTTGGCTGCATCACTTTATTTGTTCAAAACAAAAGACAATTCAATCAGGCAATTTGTGTGGTATCTGTGGTTTATAGTTTTTTTTGAAACTTTAGGCATGTACGGATATTTATATGAAATTATGGATAACCCAATAATTGATAGTATTAAGAACTCTAAATTTCGACGTACGACCTGGCTTTATAATGTTTTGAATCTTATTGTTGTATTTCTTCTAGGAAAATTTATTATTAATAATACGAACACACTATTATCTCATAAGATTGTAAAAGTCCTAGTTATTGGTTTTTTTGTTTTTTGTTTGGTGTATTTTACTTTTACAACAGGTTTTTTTGAAGCAAAAATCCCATATCCTTTTGTTGTTTTAACATTCGTAATTTTTATAATGGTGATGCTGTATTTGAGAGAATTAATAAAAAGTAATAAATTACTAAACTTTTATAAGTCACCTGTGTTTTATGTTATCATAGCAGTAATGTTGTGGTATATTTGTTTAACCCCTTTATTTATTTTTAATCCCTTATTTTCGGTAATGAATAAAGAGTTCATAGTTTTTAGGATGTATTTCCTCGATATTTCAAATATAATATTGTATTCATGGTACACTTTTGTTTTTTTATATTTTCTACGATTCAGGAGCAAATCAGTACTGAGCAAATAGCTCTTATAGCCTACGTTGCTTTCTTTGTATTTGCAATTGTAATAGTATTTGTAATCTTTTTTATGACATTTCAGCGTCGTAAAAATCAGTTGCTATTGGATAAAATTAATCAACAAAAGACATTTGATGCGGAATTAGTTAAAACCCAACAAGAGATTCAAGAAGTGACTTTAAAGCATGTTGGCAGAGAATTGCACGACAATATTGGGCAATTGCTCGTTATGTCTACAATGCAAATGAATGCAGCTTCAAAGGTTGTTAGAGAGGAAGCTAAATCTAAGGTAGACTATGCATCAGAAATCTTAAAAGAAACTTTAGCAGAAGTAAGAGCGTTGTCAAAATCTTTGAATAGTGATCTACTTTATAAATTAGGTTTTGATGCCACAGTTAATAATGAAATTGAACGATTAAACAAAACAGGTCTCATTAAGTGTAGCCTAACAATAACTGGAAAAAAGATGAATTTTGAGAATAAAAAAGACGGAATAATTTTGTTTCGTATTCTTCAAGAATTCTCTGCCAATGTTTTAAAATATGCTGAAGCAGAGCACTTAAAGGTTACTATAGATTATAAAGAACGAGAACAACAAATTAAGATAGAAGATGATGGAAAAGGCTTTGATATTGCTGCCGCAAGAAAAGGTTCTGGCTTAATTAATATGGAAAAAAGAGCAGAAATGATAAATGCAGAATATCAATTAGAATCTCAACTAGATATTGGAACAACACTAATTCTCAACTATCCTTACAGACTAAATTAGTTAGTACACGCTTTCCATAATGGATCTTTGGGCAAAGGTGCCGTAATAAATACCTCTTCTTTTTTTACAGGATGAATAAAACGGAGTGTTTTTGCATGTAAGCTAATACTCGCATCTTTGTTACTGCGATTAAAACCATACTTAAGATCGCCTTTAATTGGACAGCCAACAGATGCTAATTGCGTACGTATTTGGTGATGTCTTCCAGTTTCTAAATCTATTTCAAGCAAATAAAAATTGTCTAGTTTCTTAATTACTCTATAATGTAGAATTGCTTTTTTACTGCCTTCAACTTCTTTAGAGTAAGCTGTTGACTTGTTGTTTTTAGGATTCTTTTTTAACCAGTTTACCAGTGTGTCATTAGTTTTTGGTGGTTGATTTTTAACCAATGCCCAATATGTTTTTTTTGCGGATTTTTCAGCAAATAATTTATTGAGTCTTGGTAATGCTTTGCTAGTTTTTGAGAACAGGACAATACCAGTAGTTGGTCTATCCAATCTGTGTACAACGCCAAGATATACATTACCTGTCTTTTTGTATTTTTCTTTTAAATATGATTTTACGACCTCACTTAAAGGCTTGTCTCCAGTCTTATCCCCTTGCACAATATCACCAGCACGTTTATTGACAACAATAATGTGATTATCTTCATGTAAAACTTGAAGATTGTTTTTATTGGATAGAATTTTAGACACTTTTAGGTAATTATATTAAAGTTGATTTAAACTTTGAAATCATTTTTATAATTTCATCTAATTTAGAAAGACTTGATTTAAGTTCATCTTGTGTTAAGAATGCTAAACCAGCAGAAATCAACAACTGAGTTTCTGTTTTATAAGCAGAGCCAGTGGCTATCTGAAAAAATCGCGCGAAATCTTTATTAGAATTTCTCGAGGAACCTTCTGCTATATTTGAAGGAATTGAAAAAGAAACGCTTCTTAATTGATTTGTGACACCAAATTTTTCGGAGTCAGAAAACCTTGATATTAAATCATAAATTTTAGAGCAGAATAATCTACCTCTTTTCCATATTTGCAATTCTTTAAATTTATGAGCCATATTAAAACAAGTCTATACAATCTAGACTAATACTGTTCTTTATCATTTGGGAAATTCTCAGACTTCACATCTGCGACATACTGAGAAATTGCAATAGTCATTTCTTCATAAAGATTCATATAACGACGTAGAAATCTTGGATTAAACTCATGTGTCATTCCTAACATATCATGCAATACGAGGACTTGACCATCAACACCATCTCCAGCACCAATACCAATCACAGGAATAGAAACACTTTCGGCAACTTCTTTTGCTAATGCAGCAGGTATTTTTTCTAATACTATTGCAAAACAACCCGTTTTTTCGAGCATTAAAGCATCTTTCTTCAATTGTTCTGCCTCTTGTTCTTCTTTAGCTCTTACAGTATAAGTTCCAAATTTATAAATGGATTGAGGGGTTAAGCCTAAATGTCCCATAACAGGAATTCCAGCATTAAGAATACGTTTTATCGATTCTTTAATTTCTTTACCACCTTCCATTTTAACCGCATGTCCACCAGATTCTTTCATAATTCTAATAGCAGAACGCAGCGCTTCTTTGGGGTCACTTTGATAAGTTCCAAAGGGTAAGTCGACAACAACCAAACAACGATCAATTGCTCTTACTACAGAAGAGGCGTGATATATCATGTGGTCTAAAGTAATAGGTAAAGTCGTTTCGTGACCAGCCATTACATTACTGGCAGAATCACCAACTAAAATAACATCGATACCAGCGCCATCAACAATTTTTGCCATGGTATAATCATATGCCGTAAGCATCGATATTTTTTCACCTTTAGATTTCATGTCAACTAAAGTCTTTACTGTTATTCTTTTATATTGTTTTTTTGCTACTGACATTGTGTTTATTTTGGTAGTCGTAAAAATAATGAGATTTGTTAAACTTTTGTTTAATATCATTAAGAAATACTTTTAAATCATATTCCGAAATAAAATATCAATAGTGAAACATCTTATCCTAATGTTTCTTTTTTACTTTGAATTTCGTCTAAATGCTCAACAGTCTAAATCCGACAATGTAAAATCAACTATACAAGAATTCTTCGATGCTTTTCTTAAACAAGATACTACTAATTTAAAATCTATGGTAACAGATAAGGTTATTTTATATGCTATCGCAACCAATAAAGAGGAGTATAGGGTATTAAAGGAAAATGATTTTAATAAATTCTTAATCCCAATTAGTAACTGGGTACATTTGAGATTAACAGTCCGTTAAATTAACTCCAACTGCCAAGCCGCCTTCAGAGGTTTCTTTGTATTTAGTATTCATATCCTTAGCGGTTTCCCACATAGTATTAACCACTTTATCTAATGGTACTTTTGCATTATTAGGATCGGTGTCTAAAGCTAATTCCGCGGCATTAATGGCCTTAATTGCTCCCATAGAATTACGCTCTATGCATGGAACTTGTACTAATCCTCCTATAGGATCGCAAGTTAAACCTAGATGATGCTCCATTGCTATTTCAGCAGCCACTAAAACCTGTTCTGGCGTCCCTCCAAGCAGTTCACATAATGCACCAGCAGCCATAGCAGATGACACTCCAATTTCGGCCTGACAACCTCCCATTGCAGCACTAATCGTAGCACCTTTTTTAAATATACTACCTATTTCACCCGCTACCAAAAGGAATTTTTTGATGTGTTCAAAATTGGCTTCATGATTTTCAATAACCAAATAATACATTAATACAGCAGGTATAACTCCAGCACTTCCATTTGTTGGCGCGGTAACCACACGTCCAAGAGATGCATTGACTTCATTAACAGATAAAGCAAAACAGCCTACCCATTTCAAAATCTGTCTAAACTTAACTTCTGTTGTTCTAATGCTTTCAAGCCATTCTTGTGGATTATTGTATTTGTGTTCGTGAATCAAATTATTATGCATGTCAAAAGCACGTCGTCTTACATTGAGACCGCCTGGTAAATTTCCTTCAGTATGGCAGCCTACGTACATACACTCTAACATAGTATTCCAAATGCGCTTTATTTCAAAATCAACAGCGGCTTCATTTCTAAGGGATTTTTCATTTTCTAAGACCACTCCAGAAATTGGTAATTTTAATTGATGGCAAAATTTAAGCAATTCATCACCATAAGAAATTGGATAAGGGAACGTACAGTAAAAAATAATTTTGTTCGCTTTTGATATTTTTCGCTCCTCTTGTACTACAAACCCGCCTCCAATTGAGTAGTACGTAGATTTATAGTTTCTACCATTTATTAAAGCCGAAAAAACCATTCCGTTAGAATGAAATGGTAAAAACTGGCGATTAAAAATAATATCTGTGTTAAAATCAAAATCAATAGCCTTCTCGTTATTAAAATTTAAAACGTTATTGTTCTTAACATCATTAACTATGGTGTTAATGTTTTCAACAGGAACTTCCTCAGGATCGGCACCTGTTAAACCCAATATTACAGCATAATCTGTGGCATGTCCTTTTCCTGTTAATGATAGAGAACCAAATAAATCTACAGTGATTTTTTCAACTTTGTCAAATCGGTTTTTGTCTTTTAGTTCGTTAATCCATCGTTCAGCCGCTCGCCAAGGTCCAAGCGTGTGAGAACTCGATGGTCCTATGCCAATTTTAAGCATATCGAAAATAGAAATACATTCCATTCAATAATTAATTTTGTTGCGCAAATATACATTTTGTTTAACATGAAGGTATAAAAAACAGCTTTGGACTAGTTGCCAAAACTGTTATGGTATTTTATGTATTTCGTGGAATTACCTATCGTTTAGGAAATTCTGTGATTCCGTAAAAACTTGAAATTGTTTCAAAATCTGAATGATCAACACGACCTACATTGTCTGCTGGTACAACCACGACTCTAAATACTTGCTCTAAAGTATAAGATGCATCTAAAGTTGAAAAATCTGTTGACCCATCTAAAAAGAAGCGTACATCAGATTGTGTAAAATCGTAGTTATACACGAGGTCACCATCATCAAATTCTACAGTTTGAGGCACAAGTCTCCATACATCTTGACCATTTAAGGTTTCCCATAAAATATAAACCAAAGTGACATCTGTTGGGAGAACTTCGAAACCATAAGCCTCAATGTATTCGTAATTGTTAGCGTCATCAAAGTCTAATATTATTTCAAAAGCTGATGATGCAATAATAGCTCCATCCTGTCCATCAAATCCGTCAAATCCAGGAGGACCTTCTGGACCTTCACAAGCGGTTAATAATAATACAAATACAGTAATAAAGGATAATATACGTTTCATTAGTAAATATTTTAAAGATTAAGTTTTTAAAATCACACGGTAGATCCATACGATTATTATAATGAGACCATCCATTTAGTCATGGAGGAATCATAATTGATATTTTTTTAATAAAGTATCAAACCATGTACCAAAGTATGTGTAATGCCATTTTATTTATCAAAATTAAATCTGACATCATGTCACGTTTTTTGTCATGGCATAATCATTGACTTATAGTAAGTGAGTTTAAAAAATTAAAAACACAACAAAATATACATAATTATTATGAGTAAGATTATTGGAATTGATTTAGGTACAACCAACTCTTGCGTTTCTGTAATGGAAGGTAATGAGCCAGTTGTAATCCCAAACGCTGAAGGTAAGAGAACTACACCTTCAGTTATCGCTTTCGTAGAAGGTGGTGAAATTAAAGTTGGTGATCCAGCAAAAAGACAAGCAGTAACGAACCCCACAAAAACAGTTTATTCTATTAAACGTTTTATGGGTAATAAGTACACTGAATCTAAAAAAGAAGCAGAGCGTGTACCATATAAAGTGGTGAAAGGCGACAACGATACTCCACGTGTAGATATCGATGGTCGTTTATATACACCTCAAGAATTATCTGCTATGATTCTTCAAAAAATGAAGAAAACAGCTGAAGATTATTTGGGGCAAGATGTGTCTGAAGCTGTAATTACAGTACCAGCATATTTTAACGATGCACAACGTCAGGCAACGAAAGAAGCGGGAGAAATTGCAGGATTAAAAGTTCGTAGAATTATCAACGAACCTACTGCAGCAGCCTTAGCTTATGGAATGGATAAAAAAGGTACTGATCAAAAAATCGTAGTATTCGATTTTGGTGGTGGTACGCACGATGTATCTATTTTAGAATTAGGTGACGGAGTTTTTGAAGTATTATCTACAGATGGTGATACACACCTAGGTGGTGACGATGTAGATCAGCGTATAATCGATTGGTTAGCTGAAGAATTTATCGCTGATGAAAATATGGACTTACGTAAAGACCCAATGGCTTTACAACGTTTAAAAGAAGCAGCTGAAAAAGCTAAGATAGAATTATCATCTTCTGCACAAACTGAAATTAATTTGCCATATGTTACGGCTACAGCTAGTGGACCAAAGCACTTGGTACGTGCATTATCACGTTCAAAATTTGAGCAATTAATTGATGATTTAATCAAACGTACAATAGAACCTTGCCAAACAGCTTTAAAAGCTGCTGGTTTATCAAAATCTGATATTGACGAAGTTATATTAGTAGGTGGTTCTACACGTATTCCTTCAGTACAAGCGGCTGTAGAGAAGTTCTTTGGGAAAGCGCCAAGCAAAGGTGTAAACCCGGATGAGGTTGTATCTCTGGGTGCAGGTATCCAAGGTGGTGTCTTAACTGGTGATGTAAAAGACGTTCTTTTATTAGATGTTACACCGTTATCTCTTGGTATTGAAACTATGGGTAATGTAATGACTAAGTTGATTGAGTCTAATACAACGATTCCGACTAAGAAATCGCAAGTATTCTCAACGGCAGCAGATAATCAGCCATCAGTAGAAATTCATGTATTACAAGGTGAGCGTCCTATGGCAGCAGACAACAAAACAATCGGTCGTTTCCACTTAGATGGTATTCCACCAGCAAGACGAGGAACACCTCAGATTGAAGTTATTTTTGATATTGATGCCAATGGTATCATCAAAGTATCTGCAGAAGATAAAGCAACTGGAAAGAAACAAGATATTAGAATTGAAGCATCATCTGGTTTAACAGAAGAAGAAATTGCTAAAATGAAGCAAGAAGCTGAAGCAAATGCGGAAGCAGATGCTGCTGCAAAAGAAACTGCGGATAAATTGAATAGTGCTGATGCTATGATTTTCCAAACTGAAAGTCAATTAAAAGAATTTGGTGATAAATTATCTGATGATAAGAAAAAGCCAATTGAAGAAGCACTTGAAGAATTGAAGAAAGCATACGACACAAAAGATGTTGCAGTTATAGAACCAGCTTTAGAGAAAATCAATGAAGCTTGGAAAGTAGCTAGTGAAGAAATGTACAAAGCACAAGCAGAAGCGCAAGGTGGAGCTGCAGGTCCTGATGCAGGAGCGCAAGGTCAACCAGAAGCAGAAGGCGATAATGTGGAAGACGTAGACTTCGAAGAAGTGAAATAACAAATTCCTGTGAATAATAGGAATCTCAAAAAAAACGCAACCATATGAGTGGTTGCGTTTTTTGTTTGAAACGTCATTGCCAGCAGAGCGTGGCAATTTGTTAATTTTTGTATCGTTTAAAAACAACAAGAGTACCACGTCAGTCGTTCCTCATTCCTCGAAATGACATGCCATTTTTTTATTTTTCATAAATAGAAGTTTCGTAATTTCGAACTCTAATAATTACACATGTCCTTTTTAGAAAAAATTAAATCCAATTACATACCAAAACGCTTAGCTGTAAAGCTAAATGCAAAAGGAGAGCAGTTTGTTGTAAAAGGCCATCCTTGGGTGTTTTCTAATAGTATCGTAAAAATTAATGACGAAGCTAAAACAGGAGATTTGGCAATAATTTTTAGTAAGAACAAAAACAAAGTTGTTGGCTTAGGTTTGTACGATGCCAATTCTCCAATTCGGATAAAAATTATTCATAACGCGGAAACTAAGGCAGAAATAAATGCTAAATTCTTTCATCATAAGATAGAAGTTGCTTTAGAAAAACGTTCAGAATTACTTCAAACTAATACCAATAGTTATCGCTTATTATTTGGTGAGAACGATGGTTTCCCGGGATTAATAGCAGACGTCTATGATAGGGTATTAGTGGTGAAATTATATTCTGAAATATGGCTACCTTATTTAGAACCTATTTTAGATAGCCTTCAAAAAGTTTCAAATACAGAAACCGTCGTTATTCGTCTTAGTAGAGGATTACAGAATAGTAATAATCACACTTTAAAGGATGGCGATGTTGTTTTTGGGCATTTAGAAAATGAAGTTGTACAGTTTGTAGAGCATGGTGTAAATTTTAGTGCGAATGTTATTAAGGGGCACAAAACAGGCTATTTCTTAGATCATCGTGCTAACAGAAAACGCGTCGGTGAGCTCAGTAAAGGTAAAACCGTCTTAGATGTGTTCTCTTATGCAGGAGGATTTTCAGTACATGCATTGGCTAATAAAGCAACGGAAGTCACAAGTTTGGATATCAGTAAACAAGCCTTAGACATTGCTCGGGAAAACGGAAAGTTGAATGACTATACAGGAACGCACAAAACCATTTCAGGTGATGCTTTTAAAGAAATGAAAACTTTAATAGAAAAAGGAAAAACATTCGATGTGGTAGTAATTGATCCTCCGAGTTTTGCAAAGCAGCAATTAGAGATAGATTTGGCTAAAAAGAAATATGCGCAGTTAGCGCAATTAGGTGAGAAGCTTACGGCTAAAAATGGACTTTTAGTTTTAGCGTCGTGTTCTTCTAGAGTTTTAGCGCAATCTTTTTTCGATCTAAATAGTAGAGTTTTAAACACCCAATATAGACTTTTTGAAACCATACTAAAGACGAAACACGACACGGATCATCCTGTAAGTTTCCCAGAAGGAGCATACTTAAAGTGTGGGTATTATCGTTTTTTGGAATAAAAAACCTAACATTTCTGTTAGGCTTTTTGTTGAACAAAATTAAGTAATTAGTGATTTATTGAAATTCTCCTTTATCATCCAGTTTTACTTTCATTTTTTTCTTATCGTTTTCAAGTCTTACTTTGTACTGTTTTTTTGCCACATCATTATCTGAATGGAAGCTTACAAAGTAAACATCACTTACAATTGACCAATTAGGAAATCGTTTAGCGATAGCTTGTGTAACAGCAATAGGAAGTTTTACATTTTTAAACTTCTCGATAGTACGTATTAGGTTACCATCTTTATCATAAGCGGCTAATATTTTACCATCAGGTATATAAAAATAAATATTATAAGTATCGTATTCGTCATTATAAAACTCTGAACTTTTTATATCGAACATCGCTACTTTTGCCTCTAGCTCTTGCACAGTAATTGCGTTGTCTTCTGAATCAACTGCGCTTAAGTACTTGTAATTAACTGCTGTAATTTCAACCTCTTTAAGTTCTGTAATTTGCGAAAATACTTGGCTACTCATTGCAAGTAGAAGTATAATAAAAATTGATTTTTTCATGATAAGTATTTTTTAGATTAATAAACTAAATGTAAATTATAAGTGTATGTGTTACAATGATATATATCAGATATGCGCTGAATTGGTTAGAATAAAATGAATCACGAAGCGATGTGTTATGCGTGCATAATAAATTATAGTATATTTGCGTATTAACAAATAATAATTTATGCAAACCAAACTCACACAACTTCTCAATATAAAATACCCTATTATCCAGGCGCCAATGTTTTTGGTGTCTAATGTGCATATGGTAACAGAAGCCATGAAAGTTGGAATAGCTGGATGTATCCCTGCGTTAAATTATAGAACGCTAGATGATTTAAGAGCGGCATTAAAAGAACTAAATGCAAATAAGGTAGAAGGAGGATCTTTTGGCTTTAATTTAATTGTGAACAAGTCTAATATAAAATACAAAGGACAACTAGAAGTAATTTGTGAAGAAGGTTGTGATTTTATTATCACATCATTAGGAAGCCCAGAAGAAACAATAAGACAAGCTCATGCGGCTGGAATTAAAGTTTTTTGTGACGTTACTGATTTAAAGTTTGCAAAAAAGGTAGAAGGACTTGGGGCAGATGCTGCAATCGCAGTCAACAATGAAGCTGGTGGGCACAGAGGGAACTTATCACCAGAAGAACTAACAAACTTATTAAGTAAAGAGTTAAATATTCCTGTAATATCTGCTGGTGGAGTGGGCTGTAAAGCTGATATAGATAATATGTTGAGTTATGGGGCTGAAGGAGTTTCAGTAGGTAGCCCATTTATTGCATCTGTAGAAGCAAGTGTAACGGAAGATTACAAGCAAGCATGTGTTGATTATGGTTCTAAAGATATTATAATGACAGAGCGTATTTCTGGTACACCATGTACAGTTATCAATACTCCTTATGTTCAAAAAATTGGTACTAAAGCCACGTGGCTAGAAAACCTTCTGAATAAGAATAAGAGTTTAAAAAAATGGGTAAAAATGATTCGTTTTTCAATTGGTATGAAGGCTACAGAGAATGCCGCTAAAAAAGCAACATATAAAACCGTTTGGGTTGCTGGCCCTAGTATAGAATATACCAATGCAATTCTTCCGGTTAAAGCAATAGTTGCGAAATTAGTAAACTAATATAATTGAAGTCACTCCTCTATATTTTGGTCGTTGTACTGGTGTTTTCTTGTACAAATTCTATAAAAATTGAACCAGGTGATATTGTATTTAGAGGTGCATTAACCAGTAATTTGTCTGAAGCTATTAATGAAGTTACTCAAACTTCAAAATCTACAAGTTATACACATATAGGAATCTGTGATGTAGTCGATGGCAAAGTAATCGTTTATCATTCAGATTTGGGTAAAGGAGTCGTTAAGGAACCTATAGAAATGTTTATTAGCTCTGAAGATACCATAAAATATAATGTGGATTTGTATCGAATTAAAAGGATCAATTCTATACAAATAGAGAATGCCATTACTAAAGCAAAATCTTTAGTTGGGAATCCTTACAATACTGCTTATATTTTAGAAGATAATGGTTACTACTGCTCGGAGTATATCTACGAATTATTTAAGGAAGATTCCATATTTAAATTAGAACCAATGCGTTTTAAAAATCCAGAAACAAATAAGTTTCATAAGGGATGGGTTGAGCATTATCAAAATTTGGGTATTGAGATTCCCGAAGGACAATTAGGTTGTAACCCAAATGGAATGGCGAATAGTGTTTCCTTAAATTTTATTAAAAAATTGAATTAACAAAAACGTGTTAGTTCATTAAAGCAAGTTCTAATTCCTTTTTCGTCTTTTTCTTTCCTGTAAAAATGTTGAATGTGTAACTAGCAACTAATCCACCAAGAGATGTAGATATTGCTTCACTAGTATCAAATCGACCACTAATAATATAACCATCATATATTTCTTTAGAAAGACCAGCTAAGGTCGAAGTAGCAAAACTGTACCAAAACGCTTTTTTTTTATTTTTTGTTTTTGAATATACCAATGAGTATGTTACTCCAGAGATTACAGCACCTGTTCCAAAATGAAGAACTTCATCCTCTAAAGTTAATTGTGCAGCGCTCAGATTAAAAAAGGTTATTGCACAAAGTGTTAATATATATTTCATTGGTCTTGTCGATGAGTTGGTTGTCCGAAAAATATGCCATTTGCTACAATAAGACTTATATTTTCGTTTGGATTGTTATTTATCGGATGAAGTGCCTCTCTTGCTAAGTTGAAAAAACAAATTTTAATACAATTACATAGTTCTACGTATTGATTATTTGGTTGTAAAAAACTAACTTCGCTTTACATACGATATAGTCAATAATAACTGACCATATCTAAGTGTTAAGCGAAACATCCAAAGCTTCTTCTTAAATACTTGGCATACAACTTGTTTGTAACAAATCAGTAGTTTTTACTACATATAAGTAAACAGGTATAATATTAAAAGAAAAAAGTTATGATACAATTTAAAGGAGCGCTCATGTTAGGCACATTAATAGGCGTAGTAGCTGGTGTTTTATTGGCGCCAGAAAAAGGAAGTGACACAAGAGACAAACTTAAAAAAGAAGGAAGAGATATTAAAAATCAGATCACTGCTGATTTCACAGAAGTAAAGGAAGATATGTCTAAAGCAGCTGAGTCTGGAAAAGATAAATTTAAGGAAGATTTAAAAGACTTCGCTTCTAAAACAAGCTATAAAACAGAACAGGCTATCACGTTTCTAGAAAAGCAATTAGCCATTCTTAAAGAAAAGAATAAAACGCTTCAGCAAACAAGCTAAAAAAGTTAAATGAATTGTCATTAAAAAGCTGACTTTTTAAGTCAGCTATGGCAATCTGTTTATCAGTTAAGTTTTGAATGCATTAAGATTGCCATGTTCATACTTCGCCCGAAGTGACGACATCATTCAACCAAAGCATTTACATAATCCACATTCACTACATGAGTACCATCAAAAGGAAGAATTGTAAGTCTATCTCCAAAAAGTTCCAATGCTTTTTCAGATTCTGCTTTTATTCGGTTTTCATTTAAATATTCATCGTTCGTACCATATATCAATTTTACTTGAGTTTTTTTTGATAAATAGTCGAATTCTTTCTTGTTTAATTCCTTAGGAATTCCACCAGAATGTAATACGAGTTGATTACATTGTAATTGACGTTTGGCCAGATAACGCATAGCCACACTAACACCCTGAGAATACCCAAAAACAATAAGATTAACACCTTCTGGTATTTTTTCATCGTCTAAAACGGCATCAAAATAGTTGAGAATATTATGCATTCCTGCCTCAGTGGCATCTCGTGTTAACCAATTGGATCCAACATGCATTTTGGGTTGAATGTAATATTTACTTGGAGCTTGAGGTGCTATAATATAATTTTCTTTGGTATTTAATTTTTTAAAATACTTCAGAAAATAACGGCTTAAATAACCCATTCCATGGCATACAAACCAAACGTTTTTGGTCTGTGTCGTTAGCGTGTTTAAAGTAGAGTAGGAGTTACGCGTTGTGTATGTGATTTCTTTCTCTTGCGAATTCATTATTCTAGGTAGTTTCAGTATTTTTGTATTCGACTTTAAAAATACTGTTTTTATATGCAATTATCTAAGGAACTCTATATGGCTAAGCTTAATGCTGCTAGCAAAAACACTTTGTTAGAAACCTTAAGTATTGAAATTGTCGATTATGGCGATGATTATTTAATAGCCAGAATGCCAGTAACTCCAAAAGTACATCAGCCAGATGGTGTTTTGCATGGTGGCGCTACAGCTGCTTTAGCCGAAAGTGTAGGGAGTTTTGCTTCGCATATTTTTATTGATACCGATAATCTCTTTGTGCGTGGTTTGGAAATTACAGCAAACCATCTAAAGAGTGTAAAAGATGGGTATGTCTATGCTAAGGCAACTTTTTTGCATAGAGGTAGAACAACGCAACTTCTGGATATTAGAGTTACCGACGATGCAGATAATTTAATTTCCATTTGTAGATTATCTACGATTTCACTTCCAAAAAATAAATAAAGAATGAATGAAGATTCATTTTTTGAAGTCTTAGAAGCGCAATACTCTAACGAATTACCGTTTGTAGTGTATAGCAGACCTATCAATTCTACAATTAAATGTTGGTTACAAAAAGACGATACTTTACATAAAACAGAATCGTTTACAGAAAGTGGATTTGTGTTTGCTCCATTCGATTTTAAAAATGAAAGTATTGTTTTGCCAGAAGCAAAATGTCATTATTATGTTTTGGAGACTACTAATCTAAAAGATGATAATCGTATTAAGCAATCAATAATCTCATCAACAAATAAAAATGCACATATCAATTTAGTCTTACGAGGCATAGAAACTATAAAAAAAGGTTTGCTTAAAAAAGTGGTTTTATCGCGTTGTGAAATACAAGAAATTGGTGATGTAAATCCTCTGTCTATATTCAAAAAACTTTACGCCACGTATAAAAATGCCATGGTATATTGCTGGTACCATCCAAAGGTAGGTTTGTGGTTAGGAGCAACACCAGAATTATTATTTAAAGCTGAAGGCAAACAATTAACAACAATTTCATTAGCAGGTACACAGCCTTTTAATAGTGATGCTAAATGCGTCTGGACAACTAAAGAAACTGAAGAACAACAAATTGTAACGGATTATATAACTAATCAGATTGAGCCGTATACAGCGCATATAAATGTATCTGAAGTTGAAACAGTTAAAGCAGGAAATTTACTGCATCTTAAATCTAGAATAACAAGTTTAATTAACGGTAGCACAAGCTTAAAGTCTATTATTGAAGCACTTCATCCAACACCTGCGGTTTGCGGTTTTCCTAAGCAAGACGCTAAAGATTTTATTCTTAAGAATGAAAGTTATAATCGCGAGTACTATACTGGTTTTTTAGGAGAGCTGAATTTAAAGCAGACTAAAACAAGAAACACCAATAGAAGAAATGTTGAAAATAATGCATACGCTGTTGTAAAAACACACTCTAATTTTTATGTGAATTTACGTTGTATGCAATTAAAAGAAAATAAAGCGTTAATCTATGTTGGCGGTGGAATTACAAAAGATTCTAACCCTGAAAATGAGTGGGAGGAAACCATTAATAAAACAGCCACTATTAATAAGGTCCTTAGTTAATTTCTTTTAATAATTCTATTACTGCAGCTTCAATTTGTTCATCTTTTCCGTTTGTAATAGCATCAAAATTATTTTTAACCTTAACGTCTGGTTCTAACTGTTTGTTTTCTAAAACATCACCAACAATATCGGTGACTTGCATATTTGGAATTCCGAAAACAATACCATTTTGAATACGTTCCCACCACACAAAGCTGCAAGTCCCAGGTACTGGCATACCAACTAGTTTCCCAATTTTTAAGTCCTTGTAACCAGCAGGTGTACAGTGTGCGTCAGAATAATTAGATTCGCCTACAAGCATTATACTTGGCTTGGTCCATCGACGTTGCGATTCTTTACCAACCACTTTTCCACCATGTCTAAATTCCATGTATTTTTTACCGCTTAAAAATGTAGTTAAATCATCTACTAGATCGCCTCCACCATTAAATCTAGTATCTACAACAAGCGCTTTTTTATTAACTTCTTCTCCCATTACTTCTTCTAAAAACTCACGGTAACTGCCGTCACTCATATTTCTTACATGCATGTACCCTAATTTTCCATCCGATAATTTATGAACAAGTTTTCTGTTAATATCAATCCAGCGTTGGTAACGCAATTCATTTTCTGCTCTAATAGAAATTGGTTTAACGCGCTCTTTCCATCTTTTTTTAGTTTTAGGATTGTAATACGATATAACGGTAGGTTTTCCAGCTTTACGATTTAGTGTGCTGTAAAAATTCATGTTTTCTAATAATTTAATACCATCAATAGTTTCTATTATTACTCCTGAAACCACTTTCTTATCACCTTGCACCAATGGACTGCCATCCATTATTTCCAAAATTTTTAAGCCTTTACCAGTATAGTTAGTATCGTAAAAAGCACCTAAAGAAGCAGTTTGGTCTCCTTTTTTGTTTTGTGCATTAAAACGAGCACCTGTATGCGAAGCGTTTAATTCTCCCAAAAGTTCACCCAGAATATCTTTAAAGTCGTAATCGTTATTGAGGTATGGTACAAACTTTTTATAGTTGTTAGTCATTACATTCCATTGAGTACCATGTAAGTTTGGGTCCAAGAATTTTTTCTTCACTTGTCTGGATACATGATTCATAAGATATTCTCGTTCTGAAGATAAATCAAAAGTCATTTCAGAATTAATCGCTACTCCTTTTTTCTTGGCAGAGCCAATATCTATTTTGGCTATTTTCCCACCACTTAAAACAAATAACGTTTTTTCTTTTTGGTCAATAGTCAAATTTCCACCATTGCCGAACTTACCTAAAGATTTAATTTCTTTAGTTCTTAAATTTAGCTTCCACAAATCGGCTTTACTGTCTGTTCGTCCTATATAATAAAGGTGTTTTAGATCTTTAGATAAAAGGACAGAGGATAAACGTGTAGAGAATAAAGTGAGTTTTTCTTTTCTTTTATTTAGATTATCAAAATCAATAGTAACAGGCTTTATAAATTTTTCTTCTTCTTTATTTTTTGCATCATCTTTCTTTTTCTTCTTCTTTGAATCTTCGTTTTTGTCTTCCTGTTCATCATCATCTTTTTTATCGTCTGCTAATAATTCAAATTCATCTTTTTTAAGTTTAAATTTATCATGAGCGTTCTGTGTTAAAAACACTCCATAAACATCACTTTCCGAAGGACCTGTTTTTGCTACACTATGCATTCCATTTCGGTCAGAAGCCCAATACAAAACACTTCCATCCTTAGACCATTGTGGTGAGAAATCACTAAAACCACTTTTAGAAACATTAATTAGTTTTTGATCTCCATTGGCACTTATAATGCCTATTTCACCTACCCAATAACGGTCTGGATAAAATGTAATGGCAAACCATTTCCCATCTGGACTCCATTCAAAATCCTGATCACCATCTGCGTAAGAGAAATGCTTTTCTCCATTATGAATAACAGTAACTTTTTTCGATTTTAAATCAATGGTTTTAAGCTTTGTACGATCTTCTAAATACCCTATAACTTTGCCATCTGGTGAGAATTTAGGTTGAAAGGTTTCGGCCTCATTTTCTAATAAGACGTCTTCTTTTAGTTCTATTGCATTAGTGAAATAGTTTTCATCTTTGTTTGCTAATGTTGTGGTGTATAGATTCCAGCTGTTATTACGTTCTCCGGCATATACAATGGTTCGTCCATCTGCACTAATATCTAAATGTCGTTCTTGTTCTGGTGTGTTGGTAATGCGTCTGGTTAAACTTCCATCTACTGAAGTTGCAAAAACATCTCCTCGAAAAATAAAAATTAATTCCTTTCCGTTAGAAGAAGGCACCATTTCTTGTACACTTTCCTTTACAAAAAGTAATTCGTTTTGTGGTAAGGATAAATCGCCCGAGACATCTACTGTTACCATTTTAGGTGCTTCGTTTGGCTTCTGGGTATACAGCTGACCATTAAAACTATAACAAAGAATATTAGTGTTTGATATGGATAAATGGCGGACAGGATGCAATTCGAAATTTGAAATTTGAGTTGTGCTATAAGGATTAGAAAGTGACGATTGGTACACATTCAGTGTTCCGGATTTTTCAGCTAAATAATAAATAGTGTCATCTGGTCCAAAAACAGGATTTCTATCTTCACCATTGAAATTAGATAATTTTTGATAAGCACCAGATGCTTTTTTAATCCATATGTCTCTAGTAACGGAAGATGTGTGATGTTTTCTCCACTGATCTTCATAGCCTTTAATTTCTTCAAAAAGAATATCTCCTTTTTTGTTATTTTTTGCTTCGTAAGCAGGTATGCTGAGTAATTGTTTTGGTATGTCAGCATTTAATGAAACCGAGTATAGTTCACCTAATTGATGAAAAAGTAAAGATTTATCACTGTCCAGACGAATAGCGTTAAACCAAACTGCATCATCGTTTTGCGAAAAATCCGAAGCCCAATCGTCGGAAGAATGATAGGTTAATCGTTTTAGATGTCCTCCATTTAAGTTTATTACAAAAATGTCGAAATTACCATGTCTGTTTGATGAAAACCCAATTTTTGTGCCGTCGTGCGACCAAACAGGTTTAGTGTCATAAGCACTATGAGAAGTTATTCTGCTGGCTTTACCGCCATTTGTAGATACAACATAGATATCTGCATTGTAGGTAAATGCTATTTGCTGACCATTAGGCGAAATAGCTGTATTTCTAAACCATAGCGTATCGTTGGTTTGTGCAAATGTAGTATTATTGGTTAAAAATGGGAGTGCAAAAACAAGTAGAATATGAAATTTCATCAAGTTCGAATTAAAATTAGAACTTGAAAGTTAGCGAAAATATTCTGATGTAAATCCAATATCTTGAGATGCTATTTTTTGATGAAGTGATATTTTTTTTAGCCCTTTTAATTAGGTAATTTTGTATTGATATGAAGTACTCGAAAATACCACTATCTCAAACGGTAGTGACCTTATGCAAAACGTATAATATTAAGCACATTGTAATTTCACCCGGAAGCCGTAACGCCCCACTTACGATAGGTTTTACACACGATGAGTTTTTTAATTGTTACAGTATTGTAGACGAGCGATGTGCAGCATTTTTTGCATTGGGAATTGCGCAACAAAGACAAGAGTCTGTTGCTGTGGTTTGTACTTCTGGTAGTGCGTTACTGAATTATTATCCTGCAGTCGCTGAAGCATTTTACAGTAATATTCCGTTAGTAGTTTTATCGGCAGATCGGCCAAAACATTTAATAGATGTAGGTGATGGACAGACTATAAAACAAAAGAATGTTTATGGTGAACATGTAATATATAGTTCCAATTTAAAACTCGAGTTGTCATTAGAACTACAACAAGATAGTCAATCTTATAATGATTCCGAAATTCATAGTGCTCTTACTCACGCAATTGTTAAATCTGGTCCAGTACATATTAATATTCCATTTGACGAACCTTTATATGAAACTGTAGAAGAATTATCGGCAAATCCAAAGCCTTTTAAAATTCAAAGGAGAATAGAAAACATAGCTGAATATGATTTTAATAGTTTAATGGATGTTTGGCAGAATGCGAATCGAAAAATTATTTTAGTAGGTGTATTACAGCCTAATTCTATTGAAGAGAAATGGATACAAAAATTAGCGGAAGATGATAGTGTTATAGTGTTTACTGAGACAACTTCTAATTTGCATCATCAAGACTTTTTTCCTGGCATTGATAAAATTATAGCACCATTAAATGAAGAAGAACTAAAGACTTTACAACCCGAAGTTTTATTAACTTTTGGTGGTTTGGTTGTTTCAAAAAAAATCAAAAAGTTTTTACGACAGTTTAAGCCTAATCACCATTGGCATGTTGGTTTATTTAATGCAAACGACACCTTTTTCTGTATCGAAAAGCATATTCAACTTACACCAAATACATTTTTAGGCGAATTATTACCTCAGGTATCGCAAATAAAGTCAAGTGATTTTAAATCTACCTGGATAAATATTAGAAATAAACGACGAAACAAGCAGGTCGACTATCTGAAAACAATACCGTTTTCGGATTTTGTTGTGTTTAATTCTATTTTAAAATACTTACCTAAACAAAGTCAATTACAAGTTGGAAACAGTTCTGCTATACGATATACACAATTGTTTCACTTACATGAAAGCATTAATGTATTTTGTAATAGAGGCACCAGTGGAATAGATGGCAGTACAAGTACTGCAATTGGTGCATCATTAGCTGCTGATGTACAAACAACATTTATTACTGGCGATTTGAGTTTCTTCTACGACAGCAATGCGTTATGGAATAATTACATTCCAAATAGTTTTAGAGTTATTGTTGTAAATAATGGAGGTGGTGGTATATTTAGAATTCTTCCAGGGCATAAAAATACATCTAATTATGATACGTTTTTTGAAACAAAGCATAATCTAAACGCTGAACAATTGTGTAAGATGTATAGTTTTGATTATTGCAATGCAACCAATGAAATAGGGCTAAAGAATGCATTAAATGACTTTTTTAATGATTCCATACAACCAAAGTTGTTAGAGGTTTTTACCCCTTCCCATATCAATGATGAAATTCTTTTAGATTTTTTTAGATTTATAAAATAAAATAGCAGCTAATAAGTGACTCACAGATTTTTAATGTGTCTAAAAAATACTTACCTTTAGTAAGACTAATTTTATTTAAAGCAATAACAACATGAGTAAAAGAGATGATTTAATCGTAAAATATGTGGCAGATTTAAAAGATAAATGTGGCGTCAATCCAGATATGGATTTATTAACTAAAGTTGCTGTAGGACTGGGGCCTTCAATATATAATGCAGATTCGTCAACAGTTTCTGGTTCTGATGAAAAAGAATTAGCAACAGTAAAAAACAACTATTTAATCAAAAAATTAGGATTAAAAGATGGTGCAGATTTAGATAAAGGTATAGCATCTGTTATGGATACTTACGGACAATCGAACAGAAATAAATATAGAGCAGTAGTTTATTATTTATTATGTGTACATTTTAATAAAACATCTGTTTATTAGTAGATAGATTTTAAGAATATTGAAGCACTATAGTTTTTTAATTATAGTGCTTTTTCTTTGTGATAAATTCGTTTTAGAATCTCGCTAATATCAATACCTTTGCAGCATGATAAAGTTAGGCGAATACAATACACTGGAAATTTTAAGAGACACGGAACCTGGATTGTTTTTAGGTGATGAAAATGACAATGAGGTTTTACTACCAAATCGATATGTCCCTGAAGTTTTTGAAATAGGTGATAAAATAGATGTTTTTGTTTATTTAGATAACGAAGAACGACCAGTAGCTACAACTGATAAGCCATACATAAAGAAAGGAGATTTTGCATTACTGCGTTGCAATCAGGTAACAAACTTTGGTGCATTTTTAGATTGGGGTTTGGTAAAAGAGTTGTTTTGTCCATTTAAAGAACAAGCTTTTAAAATGAAAGCTGGCGGATGGTATTTGGTGCACTGCTATCTAGACGACGAAACCGAACGGCTAGTTGCTTCAAGTAAAACCAATCGTTTTTTGGACAACAAAGAGTTGACTGTTGCGCAATTCGATGAAGTAGATTTAATAGTATCACACCCATCTGAATTAGGAATGAACGTTATTGTTAATAAAGAACATTTAGGTTTAGTGTTTAAAGACGATATTTATAAAGATATAAGTGTTGGAGATCGCTTAAAAGGTATTGTCAAAAAAGTTCGTCATGATAACAAATTGGATATTTCTCTAAATCAGATTGGCTATAGAAATATAGAACCTAATGCTGAGCATATCCTAAATGAACTTCATGACAATGGAGGCTTTTTACCACTTCATGATAAATCAAATCCTGAAGAAATTAAAAACATACTTCAAATGAGTAAGAAGAGCTTTAAAAAAGCTATCGGGTCACTTTACAAGGAAAGACAAATTACAATAGAAGCGAATAAAGGGATTAAATTAGTTGAGTGATACAGAAATACTGTCTGTAACTCCTTTATTAATAGTATCTAGATCTTCATAGAGGTTGTAAAATCAAATAAATTTTATCATTAGCGCATTATTATTAATTCCTTATTTTTGCGTTCTAAACATTGAAAAAAATGAGCCATGTAGATTGGAAAACTGCCAAATCTTATGAAGATATAACATATTCTAAATGTAATGGTGTCGCTAGGATTGCTTTTAACCGACCAGATGTACGAAATGCGTTTCGACCAAAGACAACTTCAGAGTTGTACGATGCATTTTATGATGCCAATGAAGATGTAAATATTGGAGTTGTACTTTTAAGTGCAGAAGGGCCATCTTCTAAAGATGGTATTTGGAGCTTTTGTTCTGGGGGTGATCAAAAAGCGAGAGGCCATCAAGGTTATGTAGGTGAAGATGGTTATCATCGTCTTAATATTTTGGAAGTTCAAAGGCTTATTCGTTTTATGCCAAAAGCAGTTATAGCTGTTGTACCAGGTTGGGCTGTTGGTGGAGGACATAGTTTACATGTTGTTTGTGATTTGACTTTAGCAAGTAAAGAAAACGCCATTTTTAAACAAACAGATGCAGATGTTACTAGTTTTGATGGAGGATATGGTTCGGCATATTTAGCTAAAATGGTAGGTCAAAAAAAGGCTAGAGAAATATTTTTCTTAGGAAGAAATTATTCTGCACAAGAAGCGTATGACATGGGTATGGTCAATGCGGTGATTCCACACGATGAATTAGAGCACACAGCTTATGAATGGGCTCAAGAAATACTAGGAAAATCACCAACATCAATAAAAATGTTGAAATTTGCCATGAATCTTACTGACGACGGAATGGTAGGTCAGCAAGTATTTGCAGGTGAAGCAACACGATTGGCTTATATGACAGATGAAGCTAAAGAAGGTAGAGATGCCTTTTTAGAGAAACGTAAACCGAACTTTCCTAAAAAATGGATTCCATAATTTAATTAGCCTTAAATGAAAAAATTTAAACTATGGCTTTCCGCTATGCGCTTGAGAACGTTACCACTTTCAGTATCTGGTATTATCTTAGGAACTTGTTTTGCATATTATAATGGTCATTTTTATCCATCGGTTTTAATATTAGCAATATTAACTACAATTAGCTTACAAGTTTTATCGAATTTAGCGAATGATTATGGTGATGGTATAAAAGGTACTGATAATGACGAGCGTGTTGGTCCACAGCGTGCCTTGCAGAGTGGATATATTACACCAGACGAAATGCTAGACGCAATAAAGTTTAATATTTTAATAGTTATTATGTTGACATTTACTCTTATATGGGCTGCATTTGGTGCTACTAATTTTTTGTTCTTAATGCTATTCGTGTTTCTGGGAGGATTTGCAGTTTATTCGGCATTAAATTACACCATGGGAGATTCGCCATATGGTTACAGAGCGCTTGGTGATGTTTTTGTGTTTCTGTTTTTTGGATTAGTTAGCACTATGGGAAGTTATTTATTGTATATGCAGGTTTTAGATCATGTTATAATTTTGCCTGCAATAGCTTTAGGTTTATTAAGTGTTGGTGTGCTTAATTTAAATAATATGAGAGATGTTGAGTCTGATAAAAATGCAGGCAAAATAACTTTGGCAGTTAAATTAGGGTTACAACGAGCAAAAACATATCATTTTTGTTTAGTCTTTGGCGCTATGATAATAACAATTGTTTTCTCAATTCTATATTATGTTGAACCATATAATTTTATGTATTTGTTAGCGTTCATTCCCTTAATAATTCATGTTAAAAAGATTAAAGCAGCTAAACAGCCAAACGATTTTGACAGCGAGTTAAAAGTTTTGGCATTTTCTACATTTCTGTTTTCGTTACTATTGGGTATTGGTTATATTTTGAATTAAGATTTAAACTTTTTTTAGTTTTAAAATTCAAAGTATTTATTGTTTTGTTTAGATTGATATTTTATCGTTTTTATGTTCAATAATGTATTAGTTTTATTAATTTGAACGCGCAATAACTTATATATAAATCTGATACATGAAAAATGTCATTTCTTTTCTTTTAATAATAACTATTTCTCTTATACATGCTCAAAAGACAACATTAAATGTTAGTGAAAGTGTAGAATATAAAGATAAAGAAAAGGCGCTGACTATCTTAACAATCCATACCACTAAAAATGGTTTAACAGGTATGGTAAGAGAAAGCAAAAAGGATTTATTATTCGATGTTTTTGATAAGAGTCTAAAAAAGAAGCATAGTCGTGTTGTTGAAAGCAGTAAAA